>PDWJ01000766.1_pt1 | contig 55982 bp, 54 predicted proteins | sample 1430881 | NCBI WGS metagenome assembly PDWJ01 (sample SAMN01162460, study PRJNA174530) | Oral metagenome, whole genome shotgun sequencing project. | biome: Marine environment; feature: Marine mammal; material: Swab sample of the gingival sulcus; isolation source: swab sample of gingival sulcus...
CTGAAAGCCTGCTTGTTACTGGAAGTCCTTTGGGGCGAACTGGACTGGTCAGGTATGCAGGGCCGGGGCTGAGTGGGATGATGGGTTGAACAGCAAGCCCTAATTAACAATTCAGTTCAATACAGCAAATCTTTCATAGAAACAAGCTCGAAAGGTGCTTAAACCATGAGACTACTCACAGCTTTACTTCTTGCAGCAGCAGGATTTGCTCAGGATCTTCCTGGTCAGCCTTATGCATCATACTGGTTTCCGAATGAACTTCTGACCTGGAGTCCGGCAAACGATGCCGATGCTCCATACAACCGTTCTTCAGTTGAATTTGCCACAAGGTCATGGGGAGACACACAGTGCAATGCACATGCCACAAGTGATCAGGGTGGAATATCTGTCCTCAGCATCATGAATCCCTCCACCAGTTTCAATCCCTCACAGGGGGGCCCTGGTATAGATGTGTACGCTTTTAACTACTGGCAGTACATAGATTGTCTGACCTTCTGGGGAGGCAGTGCAGGTGAAGGGCTTATTCTTGCCCCTAATCCAGGGGTCATAGACGCAGGGCACAGGAACGGTGTGCCGGTATACGGAACCATCTTTCTTCCTCCACTGGCCTACGGTGGTGAGATAGGCTGGGTTGAGGACCTGGTTCAGAAGTCCGGGAGTACCTTTCCTGTTGCAGACAAGTTAATTGAAATGACTGAGTATTACGGCTTTGATGGATGGTTCATCAATCAGGAGACTGCCGGCGGCAATGCTGCCCTTGCTGCTGATATGCGGGACTTCATGCTCTACATTCAGGCTAATTCCAACCTGGAGATACAGTGGTATGACGCTATGACTGAAACAGGAGGCATTAACTGGCAGAATGCCCTTACACCAAACAATGACTGGTTCTTCCAGCATAACGGTGAGCAGGTGTCCAACTGGATGTTCCTTAACTTCTGGTGGAGTGCTTCGAATCTGAACAGTTCAGCGTCTCTTGCAGCTTCACTTGGGCGCAGCCCTTATGAGCTTTATGCCGGAGTGGATGTGCAGGCAGGCGGGTATAATACCTCTGTGGACTGGAATGCTCTCTTTCCTGAAGGTTCAGATCATGTTACATCACTGGGCTTCTACTGCCCGAACTGGACCTACTCCAGTGCAGCCAGCCATGCAGCATTCTATACAAGGGCCAATCGCTTCTGGTGCGGAGCCAACAGGGATCCGTCTAACACAGAGACAACTCATCCCTGGAAGGGAATAGCCCACTATTACAGTGCCCGTACTCCTGTTACCTCATTTCCATTCATGACGAATTTCAACACCGGCCAGGGGTACATGTACGCAATTGATGGCGATGTTCTTTCTGAAATGGACTGGCACAACCGAAGCCAGCAGGACATTCTTCCCACATGGAGATGGATTGCCGAGAGCGGAGGAACACCTCTCTATCCTGAAATGGACTGGGAGCACTCCTACTTCGGCGGTAACTGCCTCAAGGTATCAGGATATCTTTCTTCCGCAAACGAAACCATGCTATATCTTTACAAGACAGACGCCGAAATAGCTGCGAATGATACGCTGCATCTGGTCTGGCATGCAGAGAATGCCGGTGATCCTTCAGGTATGCAGGCTGCTTTTTCCACCGCCGCAAATCCTGAAGTATTCAACTGCATAGATGTTCCCGATGCAGATGAAGCAGGCTGGAATCTCTTCAAGTCCCCGATTGGAGCCTTTGCCGGAGAGACAATGGCTGTTGCGGGAATCAAATTCACCAGTTCCACACCGATAACAGATTACACTGCGCTTGTGGGCAGAATGGGAATAGCCAGGGGAGCGGTTGATGTTCCTCAGCCGCCTTCAGATGTCACCGTTGAGGAGTTCAATCAGGTAAATGATACAACGGGGACTGTAAGAATAAGGTGGACTCATTCACCTTCTGATGTGTATACCTACAATGTGTACAGACTCAACTCTGACAACAGCAGAACTTTTCTCTGGGCAACCCCTGGAGAAGCCTGCTTTGTTCCGCACATAACAAGGTCACTCAGCGAAGAACAGACAACTCTTCTGGTGGAAGCGGTAAGCCCTGAGTTCGGCAGATCAGCAGTTGCCACAGCCTCTGTAACCTGGGTAACCACAGGTATTGAAGGTTCTCCTTATGGATTGTTTCTTGACCCTCCTTCAATGAATCCGGTACAGGGAACTCTCTCCATCGGCTTCACAATTCCCTCTGCAGGTCAGGCTTCACTGAGAGTTTTTGATCTTTCAGGCAGAGTTGTGGATGAACTGGTTGATTCTCAAGTCCCTGGAGGGAGTTTCACCGTTGACTGGAACACTTCCATGCTTCCATCAGGTGTTTATATGTACCGTCTTGACTGCAGCGAAGGCTCCATTGTCAGAAAGTGCATGGTTCTCTGAGAAGCTTAACAGTCTGTGATTCTGAAAAGGTTTTTCGAACACAAAGTCTGATTGTCCGAAAAAGCGGAAGCAAAAGATTCTGACTTGGATCTTGAACTATGGAACAGCTATGAAGTACTCTGTTTTCGGCGCTTTCGCATGTTTTGTGTGAGCAGTCGATTTGCGAGTATCTTCGTAATTCTGAAACTGGATACCGGTAGGCTGATAGTGATATTCAGTGATTGAAATCTAATCATTAAGGTCAGCTCTGGCATGATTTGAAGCGAGCGATGCAGGAAAACAGTGATTCTTCCTGCTCTGATTATGGAAAGAGAGCCCGGCGTTAAACCGGGCTCTTTGAAGTATCGTGATTCTATATGCTGATAACGGTGAACTCGATACGGCGGTTTCGGGCCTTGTTTGCCGGTGAATCGTTAGGCGCAACAGGATTTGATTCACCAAAGCCTGCTGTTGAGAGCCTGCTGCCGGCAATGCCTGTGCTGGTCAGATAACGGTAGACTGACTGGGCTCTTCTTTCGCTCAGTGACTGGTTGGAGCTTGCACTTCCGTCACTGTCAGTATGGCCTGCGATCTGCATTCGCGCTGTAGGGTTGTCTCTCATTAGAATGGCAACACTGTCAAGTACAGTGTAGCTTTCAGGTTTGAGGTTTGCGCTGCCGGAATCAAAGTATATGTTGTCGAAACTCATTACTTCACCTTCACGAAGAGCAGCTCTCAGGGAGAAATCAACTATCACAGTTTCGCCGGGAATGACAGTAACAGACTTATTGTCGGTAATCCACCCGTCAGCCTGAACTGCAACAGGTAATGTGCCTCCCATGACCTGAGCTGTAAACATTCCTGTTGCGTCTGTGGTGACAATTACCGGAGTCGGTGTGCCGATGGTTACTTTTGCTCCTTCAATCGGTCTTCCCTGATCATCTTTTATGCAGCCGCTGAGTGTTCCAGTGTTGGACACCAGGGCAAAATCCAGTGTTGCTGAGTGATTCTTTTCTGCAATAACAATGGCGTTTGCAGTTTTGTAGCCTGGGGCGATAACTGCTACAGGTACTTCTCCTGCAGGAATGTTGTAAGTGTAGAATCCGGTTTCAGCATCGCTTGTAACATTGGCAACAGCCATGCCAGGGAATGTTATGGTTGCAAAAACAGGCAATCCTGTTATTGAATCGGTAACCACTCCTGAAAGAGTTGAGACATCTTCTGATTCTTCATTTGAGACCATATCAGAAGAGAATCCTGCGGAAATGCTGACACCATAGTCAAAGGTCCCTCCTATGGGAAGAGGTGCCCTTTCAGCTCTTTCTTCCTCGGTAACCTGATCCTGTGTCTGGTAGAGTGAATGACCAAGGTCGTAGTAAAGAGGGTCGAAATCACTTGCGCTCAGATCAAACGAGACATTGAAAAATGCTCCCGAGTTGTTCTTAAATCTTATACCGGGGGTAAAATAGGAAACTTCAGCATTTTCCCTGTCCAGCATTTTTCGTTTGGAGTACTCAACGAAAATGTCTGCGTATGGAGTAGGAAGCTCAATGCCCAGCCCCAGATTTAATACACCATCTGAAACTTCAAGGTTGATTTCAGTTGAATCAGAGTATGCCCAGCCGATGCTGTCAGGGGTAACTCTGAAATCAGTGAAGTGGTAGTTCTGAGTGTAGCTTGCGTAGCCTATGTTAAGGTGAGCCTGCAGAGGAGTTACATGCAGCCAGCGGCCAAAATCACCTGTTATAAGCAGATCAGCACCGAATGTGCTGTTTCCTGTGGTGGTGAATGGTCTTCTGGCGTTACTGATAAGCTGGCCATGGTGCAATCGTCCGTCAGGATCATCCTGAACTCTCATGAATACTGTATCTGAAGGTGCAATACCGATATTTATATCGCCGCCGAACCAGAGCACATCCTTAAGGGAATTAATTGGATCGTAACCGCCATGAAGGGTGAAGTTTATGTTTTCGAAACCATAAATCTCTTCCCATTGCCCTGTTGATCTCTCTTCGTATAGCTCTCTTTCATAGATAGTTGCTATGTAGCTTACAGAAGTGGTCAGATCAACAAAATCCCATACTCCGTATCCAAGACTGAGAAGACCCTGCCCGGTATGCTCTTTTTCGTTCATCTCAGGCAAGAGCATTGTATGAGGAAGAAAATGACTGTGGTAGATAAAGTTTCTGTATTCGTTGACAGCAGCCCAGTACTTGAAACCGATGCTGAATGACATTTCATTAAATCCCATGGGTTTTGCACTGTTAACCCTGTAAAGGCCAGGCACTCCGTAAATTGAAGGCCCTGCCACTGAGGCAGTGACCATTATCATAAGAGTGATAATAATTGCTTTACTCAATGTTTCCCTCCTGAATTGGGTGGCAAAAAAATCTATGGTGCAAAGAATGTTAAGAATAAGTGTTTCGGTCAACTGATGGTTGGATCAGGCAATTCTGCAAAAACATGGCATGGTTGACCTGAATATGATTTGTTTCTATTGATGAGTTACAATGCTGGGCAACCGTAAGTATATTCGCGTTCTTCTCTCTGTTTCAGGTTTGGTACAGGGAGTCGGCTTCAGGTATTGGACAAGGTCTGCAGCTTCCTGTATGGGGCTGGGGGGCTATGTGCGGAATCTGCCTGATGGATCGGTAGAGGTAATGTTGGAAGGTGAACCCTCGCAGGTGGAAAAGATGAAGAATATGCTCAGGCAAGGGCCTCCTTTTGCCAGAGTTGATGGAATAGTTGAAGAAGACAGGCGCTGCATCAGTTCATGCCGGCAGGTTTTCGAAATACTAAGCTGGAGGAATCCATAAATGAAAATTACGCTCTTTTGTCTGATTATGCTTGTGTTTACTTCGCTTGCGTGGGATCCGCTCTCATCTTACTACTTCAGCGAAGTTCTTCCTGTAACCGGTGCTGACAGTGACTTTTCACTGGGCTACTTTGGTTTCAGCCAGTACTGGGAAACCGATACCCTTGGTTTCGACAGCCTTTACGAACACCGTAAGGGATACGGGGTTATCAGGTTTATGTGGAATGGCAGATACGGCCTTACATCCAGTCATACAATAGGTATTGCCGTACCTGGTTTCCTGCAGCTTTCCGGCCCTGGAGATACCACAGGAGTGGGAATTGCAGACCCGTGGATTGTTTTGGACGGCTGGATGTCCAGAGATCCCCAGTTTATTCTCAGAGGGGCTCTCCGACCGTCTCTAAAGGGAACTTTTGAGGCAGGTGACTACAGTGAAAGTGACCGTCATGTTGCAGCGGAAGTATCAGCAACGGTACAAATGCCCCTGGCAGACAGATCTTCCGGACCTCAGATGAAGTTCTCCGGCGGATTGCGTAATTACTTTACTGCCTGGGGAGAAAATCCAGGCGCTCCAGGTGATTCTGCCGAGACTTCCCCTGGAATGGAACTGCGCGGTGGCGCAATGGTGATTCTGCCTGTTAACAGGGAACTGGATTTTAACGCCGGACTTGAGTTTGCCAAAAGAGGGGAGACAGAGGTTGATTCAGAGGACATCAACGGAAGTGAAGTCTCATATATTGATCTCAGATCAGGAATCACTCTGAATAACTCGCAGCTTGAACTTACAGTGGATGTTTTCTACAGGCTTTCAGGAGAGAATGTGAACAAGGAGTGGGGGCTGATGGTCAGCGGTATAGGCATGGGTTTAGGTGATTTGTTTACGACAGGTTCCGGAGGCCGTTCCGGCTCTGGAACTGGTTCAGGATCAGGCTCCGGAAGAAGATAATCCTGTTGAAACGGTTTTTTGCGATACTGATTACTGCTCTTGCTGTTCTAGTTATCGCTCTGCTGGCAAGACCGCACAGCCCGGGAGCGCAATGGACAGGTACAGTTGAGAATTACCTGAAAGCTCTGGAAGAAGGCCGTGGACAGGAGGCTCTGGACATGCTTTGTCCTGAGCTGGCAGGAGAACTTTCCGAAGACTTTCTGCTCAGGCTTCTGGAAGAAGAAGTTCCTTCTCAGCTTTCATGGAACGGTTCAGACAGCAGAGGAATCAGAATAGCCGGCGAAACTCCGGAAACTGGTACCAGAGTGGTCTGGCTGGCTGTTTCTGACGGACAGATGCTCATAGCAGGAGACACATCATTGGACAAATTACTGGGTACTGCTGTTTTCTTGTGCAGGGAAAACGCAGTGACTGACCCTGATGGATGCTGCCCTGTATCTGGTGCGCCATACGCCGCTGATGAAGCAGGAGAACTTGTCATATGTCCCTCCGGTCATCTGGGCAGCGGACTGGCTGTTGGCCAGGGAAGATGCGCAGAGAGAAGAGACTCTGTATTGGCAGAACTTAATAATTATTTAGCTTCAGGATATGAATTTCCGTCAACTCTGGAAGAAATGTATACACTTAGCGGAGGAGAGTCTGGAAGAAGGGGAGGCTACAGTTGTCCCGACAATGGATACAAGTACTACGAAATAAGGGAGGGAGCGGTGTACTGTCCTTTTCACGAAAGCTCTTCTCTTCCGGCGGAGATGAAATGAAGGATTTTCCCACTCTGATTCAGAATGACGAGATGCTGAAAGAGTTTGTAGAAGCCCTTCGCAAAAAGTCTGCAGTAGCATTGGATACCGAGTTTCACTGCGAGAGAAGGTACTGGCCTGATCTTTTCCTTGTACAACTTGCGGCTGACGGTATTTCTCCTGCGGCAGTGGATCCACTTGCAGTCAGTGACCTTACTCCCCTTGGTGAGCTCTTTGCCGATCCTTCGGTAGTTAAGGTTATACACAGTGCAAGGAATGACCTGGGAATTCTTTTTCACTGCATAAACGGCTTTAAAGTGGTTAATCTCTTTGACTCACAGGTAGCTGCTTCGTTCCTGGGCTACGGAGAGCAGATAAGCCTGGTTAATCTGGTGCAGAAAATATGCGGAGTGAAAGCTCGAAAGAAGTATTCAATGAGTGACTGGTCTGCAAGGCCCCTGGATGATGGACAGATAGAGTATGCTCTGGATGATGTCAGGTACCTTGTGGAGATACACCGATCCCTTTCCGCCGATCTGCAAAAGAAGGGCCGTACTGAATGGTTTCAGGGAGAACAGGAGTCTCTGGCTGATCCGGAAACCTACAGAGTGTCTCTGGATAAGCTGTTCAGCAAAGCCAGATCTGCCGGAAAGGTGAAGAAGAGCAATTTTCCTCTTCTCTGGAGGCTGGTCAACTGGCGGGAAAATACTGCAATGGAAAAAAACAGGCCAAGACAGTTTATTGCCCGTGATCATCTTCTTTGCAGACTGGCAGTTCTTTCTCCATCCAGTGTAAAGTCGATCTCCAGAATCAGAGGTCTTCCAGGAGGCTTTGTTGAGAAATTTGGTGAGGAGATTGTACAGATTGCTTCTGAATGCAGGAAGAATCCTCCGAAAGATGTTCCTGTTATCAGAATGCCCAGACACGACTGGGGTTATGCGGCCAGAAAGGACATCATCAGGCTTTTTCTGAAAATGAAGTCGAAAGAACTGGGCCTTTCTCCTGGGCTGCTTCTCTCAGGAGAAAGCCTGGAGTCAATTCTTGAGAGTCCTCCGATAACACTGAAGCAGTTTAACAGCAGATCAAATCTGTCCGGCTGGCGCAAGGAGGTTTTGGGCAGAGAACTTGTTCAGGTACTCTCAGGGGAACTGGCCATATCACTGAAGAAGGGCAAGTCAGTACGGTTTGTAAAGGTGAAGTAAAACCTGCAGTTCTTCTGAGGGAGATGGCAGTTGCTTCAGGAGAGCAGGGTATTCCATCACCTCTGGCTGCAGGCAGAGATCCTTTTCGAGTACTTGTGGGAACAGTGGTCAGCCTGAGAACAAGAGATGCAGTTACTGAAAAGGTTACAGCGAGGGTGTTCAGTAGGGTTTCTTCCCCTGCAGAGATGTATGACCTTGATCAGTCCGAGCTGGCAGAACTGCTCTATCCTGCAGGTTTCTATCGCCGGAAGGCAGCCCAGCTCCTGAAACTGTGCAGTATTCTTCTCTGCCGCTATGATGGTAAGGTTCCATCAACCAGAGAGGAACTTGAGTCTCTTCCGGGAGTTGGAGAAAAAACCGCAGCTTTTGTTCTTTCAATGGCATTCGGTATTCCTGCTGTATGTGTGGACATTCATGTGCACAGAATCAGCAATCGACTGGGGCTGGTAAAAACAACAACTCCTTCAGAGACCGAAGCCGCCCTTATGAAGATATTCCCGAAAAAACTCTGGATTCCGCTTAATCATGTGTTCGTGCGGTTCGGTCAGAGAGTATGCCTGCCTGTAGGCCCCAGGTGTGTCTACTGCCCTCTGAAGGGATGGTGTCTGAATGCTTCATGATATCACAAAGAGTCTTTTTGAGGGTATTCAGGTATGGCCTGGCGATGTGGATTTTGTGAAGAAAACAGTAGAAGATCAGGGTTTTTTTACTTCATCAGTGGTGATGTCTCTTCATACAGGAACCCATATGGACGCCCCTGCACACAGGTTTCCCCAGGGCAAGACCATAGATGAGTTTCGACCGTTCATTCTTACTTCGTATCTGGGGAAAAGCCCATTTGTCAAAGGAAGTGCAGTACTTTTCAGAGGGCCTGTAACCGGAGAAACTGCTAAAGCGCTGGCAGAGGCGGAAGTGGCCCTTGTGGGAACCGATTCATCGTCCATCGACATAGACGGTTCTGTGCAGGCACATGAAGTTCTTCTTGGGAATGGCATACCTGTGATTGAAAACCTTGATTTGTCGCAAATTGAACCTGGAAAGTATCTTCTGCTTGCTTTCCCTGTGAAGATATCCGGTGCCGATGCTTCCCCTGTAAGAATTATTCTTGCAGACTCACTTGAGGATATTATTCCGGCAGACTGGAAGTAGGTGCGGCATATTAGGTACAGCATAACCTGGCAGTCTGCTGCCTTTATCAATTGGCAGGGTTGTGACTGCACCGTACCATTGTCTGAAGGCTGCCTCTCATTACAGAGTGAAGCAGATATATTGAGTTTGTTATATGTTGCAGTTATGTTCAGCGTTTCAAAACAATAACTTTAAGGATGTATGTAATGCCTCTTTCCAGAAAAAATACGGCAATCTCTCTATTTGCAATTGTAGTGATTATTGCAGTCTCAGTGGTAGGTTACAAGTATAGAGGGCTTATTCGCATGAAGATGCTTGAGTTCCTTCATTCCTTTGATGATGAGGTAGCAGTTGCCGAAGAAGAGGGACCTCCCGGGGCCTGGTGGAAGGCAAGAGAAAGCAGCTTTGCAGGAAGTGATTCTCTCTCTCCGCTGGAGAGGGAGCAGATAGATCTGCTCAGATCTATAGGTTACCTGCCAGGCTATGAAGAAGCCCCGGTAGATTTCGGTGTTACCTTGTATGATACATCTTTAACTTCTGATGGTTACAACCTGATAATATCCGGCCATGGGCCTGGGATTTCTCTGGTTGATATGAACGGTGAAGAAGTTCATACATGGTTCAACAGTTCGGTTACTATCGACCGGCTCTGGCCTGAAGCACAAGACAAGGAGCTGCCCTTTGAATTCTGGCGGAGAGCTCACCTTTATCCCAACGGGGACCTTCTGGTCATGATAGAAGCATGCGGAATCATTCTGGTTAACAAGGATTCCGACCTTTTGTGGTATAGCCAGTGGAACGGCGCGCATCATGATGTGGATATTGATGGAGAAGGCAATATTTACACTATCGGTCGCTATATACACGAGAATTCTGACTACTTTCCAGATAAGATTATTGCTGAAGACTACATAATCAGACTTGACTCACTGGGTAATGAGACTCTGCGTCTTTCCACGCTGGATGTTCTGGCTTCTTCCAGGTATGCACCTGTTCTGAGGGATATGCCTGACGGTGGTGATGTGCTGCACTGCAACACAATCGAGTTCATCAGACCGGATATGCTTCCTGAAGGATACAGTGGACCTTTCAGGCCAGGTTCAGTTCTTCTCTCACACAGGACAATTGACCTGGTATGTGCCGTGGATCTGGAAGAAGAAACTGTCTACTGGGCTGAATCAGATCTGTGGGACATGCAGCATCAGCCGAACCTGATGCCTGACGGAACCATGATGGTGCTTGATAATCAAGGATATAACCACTTAGAAGAAGAGCAATCAACGGTAATTCAGTTTGATCCGGCAACAGGCGAACGCATTTGGTACTATCAGGGAGACAGCGAACACCCATTCTACACAATCGGTTCAGGCTCATGTCAGCGGCTTCCCAATGGAAACACTCTGATAGTTGAATCAATGATGGGAAGAGCTTTTGAAGTAACACCTGACAAACAAATAGTGTGGGAGTTTTACAATCCCCACAGGGCAGGGGAGAACAACGAACTGATTGCCACTCTGTTCGATCTTGTAAGAATACCCTCAAGTTCAGTGGATGGCTGGCTGGAGCGGTGATTAAGCTGATATCTGTTTAAGTATTGGAGTGTATTCCCAACTTCATAAGCAGCAGTATGCTGCAAGTCTTTATTATGGCATCTGGGAGAAAAGCATTTTGCTGTCTGTCAAAAGGGCTCTTCGATATCAGAGTGCAGTTGTTTAGCTGGAGACTTAAGCTGAAAAGTAATTGATAACAGTTAGCGAAATATGCCTGTTTTTTAAGGCAATAGCTGAACAAAAAGGTCTTGAGCTTTACCTGACTGATATGTTGTGTGAATTAGCCGGAGCATGCTCCTTCAGGGGCATGCTCCGGCAGTGCGCTGGTTATTCTGCGAAGAGTGAAGGGTCTTCAGGCGCTATTGTGTAGACCCTGTGCCATTCGTCGGAAACTGCATCAAATGCAACTATGCCGTGTTTTGTAATGAACGGCGCAACATTTTCGTGGTATTCATCGGTTCTGAGCGCCGCTGTGAACAGGAACTCTCCAGTGTCTCCGTCATAGACCCTGAAAACACTGCCGTCATAGAGTCCGCTCATTACCCAGAGTCTGTTCATTGAGTCCACAGACAGGTTGGCAATCATGGACTTGTATTCATCAGGCTCGTAGCTTTCTGCCATTGCCGGCGGGGCTCCTCCGGCGAGCATTCGGCTTCTGACAAACTCCCTCTCAATATCAATGTCTTCCTGGGACTTTCTGGCCCTTGGATAATCCTCTTCTATTGTCCAGAGTTCATTTCCGTCCCTGTCCAGGCAGGTAACAAGGTAGTTCTCAGTATCATAATGGGTTAAGAAAACATCTTCATCCCTGTCCACAGCAAAGATGATAGCTGTTTCTGCCATTGTATTCATGTCGTTCATATCGAAGGGTACAAGGTTTTCCTGATAGAGCACATCTTCTTCAGCAGTTTCTGACCACCGGGCAAGAGCCATGCCGGTCATCATCTGGTCTTCGTCCTCATTCCATGCAGGCATCTGTCCCACAAAATCGTCGCCTGCAGAAATTACCATAACAGGCGGTGAAGGGAAGAACCCTGAGATTTCCCGTGTGAAGTTGAGTTCAGAGTCGTAGAAGTTGACCTTGCCGCCCATTGCGTCTGGAACTATGAATCCCCCCTGGTCGGTTACCGACATTGAAGCAAGCATCTGATACTCGCCAGGGCCGGAGCCGCTGCGCCCCACTGAGGTTACATACTGGCCCTCAGGGGTATATATGTTTATCCTGGCTTTCATCATGTCTGCAACTGCTATGTTGCCGTCGGGCATTACCTGCGCTGAGACTATAGTTCCGAATACATAGTTGGAGTCACCAAGCTCGATACCTATGGAATCGGTAATCATCAGCCAATAATCAATCTCAGGAAAATCAAGGGAAGCAGCGTCCCCTGAATCCTGTTCCCGGGAGACATCTTCTTCTCCGGCGGTTCCCTGCTCACCGCATCCGCTTAAAAGCAGAATGGCAAGAGCAAGAAGTGTAAACAGTAATCTCATTTTGTCTCTCCTTTTCTACAGTGAGAAGTAAAGTCTGTGTTCAAGCGGATGGGGATTACCGGCAAAAAGAGCCGCTTCCTGCCTCTTTACCTTCAGGAACGAATCTATGAAGTCGTCGGTGAACACATCGTTGCTTTCCAGGAACTCTCTGTCGTCTTCAAGGGCATCAAGAGCCTGGCCGAGGCTTGTAGGAAGGCAGAGAAGGTCAGAAGTATCATAGCCTTCTGCAAACACATTGTCGTCTATAGGTCCAAAGCCCATATCTTCCGGAACCATGCTGTTTCTGATACCGTCTATGGCAGCCATTGTCATGGCGCTCATTGCAAGGTAGGGGTTGCAGGTTCCGTCAGGTACCCTGTACTCAAACCGCATCTTCCTGGGTGATCTTGCATATGCCGGAACCCTGATTGCAGCAGACCTGTTTGGTCCGCTGAAGAACCTGTAGACTGGAGCTTCCTGATTGGGAACCAGACGGTGGTAGCTGTTTGTGCTGGGATTGGCGAATGCTGAAATAGCCCCTGCGTGGTGAAGTATTCCAGCTATGGCGCTTCTGGCTGCGGGACTCAGGCAGCAGTAGCCGTCTTTCTGAAAGAAAATTCGTTCTCCTGCCTTCTCAAAGTAGATGTGGAAATGCATACCACTGCCAGGTTCGCCGGGAAGAGGTTTTGGCATGAAGGTTGATGCCATGTTGTGTTTCAGCGCGGTATTTCTGATTATGTGTTTGGTAACCATGATGTTATCTGCGCTTGAAAGCATTGGGGCAAAGTTGACCTCTATCTCTGCCTGACCCCATCTGCCTACCTCATGATGGTGATACTTTACTGAGATTCCTGCTTCCTGCATTCTGCTCACCATCTCACCTCTGATGTCATGGAGACTGTCCAGAGGGAACATGGCATGGTATCCGCTGTGTGCAGCATGAACAAGGCCGTGATTTTCAGGGTTCTCTGAAGCATCCGGGTTCTCAATGTTGCTGAATTCGTAACCGGCACGCCCTGGTCTTGACCAGAAACTTGCCTTGTCGAACAGGTAGAACTCAAATTCAGGAGCCCAGAAGCTGTCTGTTGCAATTCCCTCGAACTTGAGCAGGTCAGAGGCCTTTCTTGCTATGCCTCTCGGATCTTTCGAATAGGGTTTGCCTGTCTGACAGTCTACTATGTCACCAAAGAGGGCTACAGTGGGTTTCTTTGTAAAGGGATCAAAGTAGAGCCTGGTGGGGTCGGGAATAAGGGCAAGATCTCCGGCTTCTGTGTTGCTCATGCCGTCCAGTGTAGAGCCGTCAAACCCAACTCCACGGAGAAACAGGTCATTGAGAGATGACGCCACAGGAATTGTAACATGGCGCCAGTAACCCAGAATGTCTGTGAAACGGATGTCGATTTCCTCTATTCCTCTGTCTCTTAGTTTTTTCTGTGCAGCTTCTATTATGCTCTTATTCACTTTTTTTCCGCCTTTCAAGAAGAGCTGTCTGTTCTGACAGAAGCTTATTCAAGTTTTTTTCGTCTATCTTACCTGCAAGTTTTCCATCTTTCCAGAGAACCAGCCCTGAAGGTGTTCCGATAACTGCAAGATCTGCTTCACCAGCTTCACCAGGGCCATTAACTTCGCAGCCCATAACTGCTATGACCGAGTCGGATACAATCTTCCTGGTCATTTTTCTTACCTGTTCTGCAAGGGTTGCAACATCAAGTCTGGCTCTGGCGCATGTGGGGCAGCTGACTATTTTGGGAAATCGCTGCCTGAGTCCGAGAGATGTCAGTATTTCCCAGGCTGCGCCAGGTTCCGGAAGCGGCGACCCTGAGATTGAAATTCTTATTGTGTCACCTATGCCTTCATTGAGCAGAATACCCATTGCCACAGCACTTCTTATCCCTGCAGTATCCACAGGTCCTGCTTCAGTAACCCCCAGATGGAGCGGATAGGGACAGTTTTCGGCAGCGAGCCTGTTGACCCGAACAGTAAGCATAGGATCCGACGCTTTAAGAGAGAGCACTATCTGGGAGAATCCGGCATCCTCAAGAAGCTGAAAGTGGCGTTTAGCAGCTTTCCACATTGAGTTCTCATTTACACCTCCGCAACTGGCTCTCAGGTCTCCCGGCACACTGCCTGAGTTTACTCCTATTCTTATGGGAATGTTTCGATCACCGGCAAGAGAAGCTATTTCCCTGACTTCTGATTCTCTGCGAATGTTGCCGGGATTAAGCCTGAGCTTGTGAATTCCTGCTTCAATGGCTTTCACAGCCAGGTCCGCTCTGAAGTGTATGTCTGCAACAACTGGAACAGGCGAACCTGAAACTATTGCCGGCAGTGCCGAAGCCGCACTGTCATCAGGAACAGAGACCCTTACGATCTCAGCACCAAGTTCAGCCAGACTGTTTATCTGGGAAAGAGTTGCTCTGGAATCAGAAGTTGGAGTTGTGGTCATGGACTGAACCAGTACCGGTGCTCCTCCTCCCATTGTCAGATTGCCCACTCTTACTGAATTCTCTGATGCCATTCTATCTCCTTACAGCCGAAACGAATCTGTGACGGCCTGCAAGATCCCTGTGAGTTCCCACTCTCTTCCAATAATGGCGTTGAAAGAAGGCTGGAACTGATTCCTCATGGGTGCAGTCGGTTTCCAGTATGAGGAATGAACCTGAGACAGTTAATCCCAATGACTGTTCCACCATACGCAATATAAGAGAAGTTCCGTTATCTCCACCATCCAGCGCCAGGTGCGGTTCATGATCCCTTACTTCCCCCTGGAGGCCGGGCAGTTCGCCGGAGGGAACATAAGGCAAATTGGCGGTGATTACATGAAAAGGGCCGGGTTGTCCTGAAGCAAGATCATCTGTGACAGCAGTGAAATTTTTCGCGTGAAGCAGCATGGCATTTTCCTGAGCCTGTTTCACTGCTTCTGAAGAAATGTCTGTTCCTGTCACATTTGAGTCTGGTATCTCCAGCGCGAGGGTTATGCCCACAGCGCCTGAACCGGTTCCCACATCAAGAATTGACGGTGAGTCCGGCAGAGTTTGTTCAAGAACAATGTCTATGAGCTGCTCAGTCTCAGGTCTGGGTATGAGAACCGAAGGCGATAGAAGGAACTCCCTGCCGTAAAAATCCCAGCATCCGATTACATACTGAAGAGGTTCTCCACTGCATCTTCTGTTCACAAGGGAAAAAAAACTCTCCTCTTTTTGGGCAGAAAAGGAGAGTTGGTCAAATGTGTCGGTTGTTTGTATGCCGAGAACATGTGCGGCTATTACTCTGGTTTCCCAGAGGGGGTTCTCAACCCCTGCCAGCTGGAGTTTTTTTATGCCGCTTTTCAGGACAGTCCAGGTTGTCAACAATCAGATCTTTCTGCCAGAAGTCTTTCCTGATCTGCTGTAACAAGCTCATCTATAACCTGATCCAGGTTTCCTGCAAGAATATCATCAAGTGCATGAAGGGTGAGATGTATTCTGTGGTCGGTAAATCTGCCCTGAGGAAAGTTGTAGGTTCTGATTTTTGCAGATCTGTCGCCGGAACCCACCATGCTTCTTCTGCTCTCCGAACGCTTTGCTTCTTCCTCTTCCTGCTTCACCATGAGAAGCCTGGAACGGAGTACCTTCATGGCCTTGGCCTTGTTTTTGTGCTGGCTCTTTTCGTCCTGGCATGAAACCACTGTTCCAGTGGGAATGTGTGTAATTCTCACTGCAGAGTCGGTGGTGTTCACGCTCTGGCCTCCAGGACCGGAAGATCTGTAAACATCTATTCGGAGGTCTTCAGGGTTTATGTCTATATCAACTTCCTCTGCTTCAGGAAGTACTGCTACTGTACATGCTGAAGTGTGTATTCTGCCGCTTGTCTCTGTTTCCGGGACTCTCTGAACACGGTGAACGCCGGATTCATACTTCAGCCTGCTGTAAACTCTGTCTCCTGAAAGGTTGAAAATAATTTCCCTGAAACCCCCTCGTTCACTGTCTCTGCTGCTCATCACTTCAAGCTTCCACCCTTTTTTCTGGGCATAGCTCTGGTACATTCTGTAGATACTTCCGGCGAATAACGCCGCTTCCTCACCACCTGTTCCTGCCCTTATCTCCATCACAACTCCCCGCTGGTCGTTTGGGTCAGGAGGAATCAGCAGAATGTTAAGTTTTTTTGAAAGGGCTTCCAGCTGTTCTTCAAGGGCTGGAATCTCCTCTTCCGCCATTCGGGCAAGTTCAGCATCACCTTCACCTGCAGCTGTTTTCATCTCCTGAAGGAGAGATTCGGTATCAATTATATCCCTGAGGGTATCGTCTATCTTGACCAGCCCTGATCGTTCAGTGTTCAGAGACCTGATAGCTCCGGGATTACGGAGAGTTTCCGGTTTGCAGAGTTCGCCGTCTATCTCGTTCATCCTCTGGTTTATCTTTTCCCGTTCATCGTTGTAGTTCATTCTGCAGCCTCTAATTCAACAGTTTCAGGGAGATCCTGCCCGAGGGCAGCCATAGCAGCGATTCCTGCAACTTCCAGCATGTCAGAGTCTGCTCTGCTGGTGGTGAGCTTCTGAAGCCACATACCTGGTTTGGAAAGAAATCGTGCAAAAGCAGAGGTTTCCAGATGCTTGTCAGCACTCTTGAGAACTTCATAGGAGATACCCATCACAAGGGGAATAAGCGGAAGATGGTAGAGTATTCTCCAGTGGGCAGCAGGTGAAACTCCTGTAACAAGATATACAGTAGAGTCAATAACAGTATAGCAGAGTATGGTTACAAGCATAACATACATGAGAAAACTGGTTCCGCATCTTGCGTGTACAGGTGAATTGCCTGCTGCATCTGCAGCAAGATCATCGGAACCGTTTTCCCAGGCATGAATTACCTGGTGCTCCGCTCCGTGATACATGAAAACCCTTCGTATGTCAGGAATGAATGAGATGCCTGCAAGGTAGAGAATAAATGCGAAGATTCTGAATGCTCCGGCTATCATGTGAATAAGGAACTGCTCCATTCCTCCGGAAGCCAGGCCGCCTGCAAGCCATTGACCCAGTCTGAGAGGAAGCCATGCAAAGAGGACCACTGCTGTCACAATAGCCACAGCGTTTGAGAGAAAAATTCCAAAGCCTCCTGAAGAATTTTCTCCAGTTGTTTCCTCAGCTCTTGACGCAGACCAGTTCAGTGCGGCAAAACCCATTCTAAGGGTTTCTATAAGGTTAACAGCCCCTCTTAACACCGGCTTTGAAAGTATTCCGGTTCTCTCAGCTGGAGCAAGTGAGGACATATCTTTAACCACAATGGTTCCGTCAGGCTTTCTTACTGCTGCGGCAGCACTTCCAGGTGCCCGCATGAACACGCCTTCTATTATGGCCTGTCCGCCGATTCCAGGTCTTTTCGTTGCCATATCTCTCCAATATGTGACAAAACGGGAGGCCCGGGCCCCCCGCTTCAATGCCGTATCAGGATTGCTATCCCTCCTGCTGATCCTTCTGCAGACCGTACTTTTTCAGGTACTTGTCAACTCTTCCTGCAGAGTCGATAAGCTTCTGCTTGCCTGTATAGAAGGGATGACATGCTGAGCATATGTCAAACTTGTGGTCACCCCCGGTGGACCTTGTGTGAACGGTGTTACCGCAGGCACAGGAAAAAACAGCATTCTCATACTTGGGATGTATATCTTTTTTCATGTTCAGTCTCCTCCAGCCGAAAATCGCTGTATACTACTCGTAATTTTGCATATTGTCAAGGAATCGGCGGTTGGACTTGTGTTTTGACAATTGCTTTTTCAGGGTTTCCATTGCCTCTACGGGATTCATCTCCACAAGAATCTTTCTCATTACCCAGACCCTGCTGATGGTTTCCTCATCAAGGAGAAGATCTTCCCTTCGTGTTCCGGATTTGGTGATGTCAATGGCAGGGAATACTCTTCTGTCTGCAAGCCTTCTGTCCAGTACTATCTCACAGTTGCCTGTTCCCTTGAACTCTTCGAATATGACCTCGTCCATTCTGCTTCCTGTATCCACAAGAGCTGTTCCTATAATGGTGAGGCTGCCCCCTTCAACAATGTTTCTGGCTGCTCCGAAGAACCTTTTCGGTCTCTGAAGTGCATTGGAGTCAACACCGCCTGAAAGTATCTTGCCTGAGTGGGGAATCACCTGGTTGTTTGCCCTGGCCAGCCTGGTAATACTGTCAAGCAGAACCACCACATCCTTTCCTGCTTCAACAAGTCTTCGGGACTTTTCCATGACCATGTCTGCAACCTGTACATGCCTTCTGGGAGCTTCGTCAAAGGTGGAACTGATAACCTCACCCTTGACCATGCGCTTCATATCCGTGACCTCTTCAGGCCTTTCGTCGATAAGAAGTACTATCAGTTCCACATCAGGATGGTTCTCGCTGATTGAGTTTGCCAGGTGCTGAAGGAGTATTGTCTTTCCTGCCCTGGGAGGTGAGACTATCAGAGCCCTCTGCCCTTTCCCGATAGGAACCAGAAGGTCCATTATTCTGCCTGAGTAGTTATCCGGAGTTGTTTCCAGAACAAATTTTTCCTCAGGGTAGAAAGGAGTCAGGCTGTCGAACCTTCGTCTGCCTGACATTTCCGACGGGCTGAAACCGTTGACAGTTTCAAGCCGTACCAGAGCAGCGTATTTCTCACCCTCTCTGGGCTTTCTGGCATGACCGCAGATTGAATCACCTGTCATCAGGTTGAATCGTTTTATCTGGCTGGGAGAAACATAGACATCGTCTGTTCCAGGCAGATAGTTGCTATTGGAGTTACGAAGGAAGCCGTAGCCTTCATTGAGCACCTCAAGAACTCCTGAGGCCAAACCCAGACCGTTCTGCTCTGCTTTTTTCTCCAGAATTATCTTTACCAGCTCAGCCTTGCGAATATTGGTTACTCTTGTTATTCCGGCTTCCTTTGCCAGTTTCTGAAGTTCAGCAAGGGTACAGGATTCCAGATCCGAAGCAGAGGGACCGGAAATGACCCTGTGCTTTTTGTAGTTGTTCCGTTTGTTTCTGATATTCTTCTGCAATGGAAACCACTCCAAAGTATTCCGCCGATCGGCGGTTTGTTAATGAAACAGCACTCAGTAACCTGTATAACGAACCATCTGCTTTTCCGGCAGAGGCTATAAGTCGTACTGGCGGGGACTGCTCTCAGAGGATATTCAAAAATCATTCATAGACAACCCCTGCGTCAAGTGTCAGGGGGACTGGCTGAACAAAGGCGTAATTTGCTACATTCCACCTGAAGTTCAAGCTGCTGAAGGAGGAGTAGTGAGACATACTGTTGCCAACAGACTCTTTACTGCTGCAGCTGTTATTGCGGCAATTGCAGCGGCATCAGGTATACCTGACTCTGTAGAAGAAGGCTGGACAGCAGGGCTTGTTCTGTTTCTTTCTTCTGTATCTTCAGCGGTTGTGCTGCTTAAGAGAGACAGTACTCCTGAAGCGGGCACAGTCTTTTTCGTGATGGCTCTTGCTGTGGTTTCCATTCAGTTCTGGGGAGGCGCGGCAGGTCCTGCAGGTTTCATCTATCCGGTTCTCTTCCTCTGGGCACGAAGGGATTCCATAGCAGGTTCTGCTCTAGCGGCAGCTTCGGTTGCTTCTGTGGTAGAGTTCCTCGCTCCGCTTGGAGCAGCAGCAGGGGTTGCAGAAGGCGAATTCAGGGTTGTGGCAATACTTGATTCCACAGGCAGTGCTCTTATTGCAGGAATGATACCTGTGGTTTCTCTCATACTGGTTGATCTGCTCAGGGAAGACAGAGCCGCTTACAGCCTTCGAACGACGCCTGAAAAGAAGCAGGAGTCAAAAACGCCTTCCTTTCCCGATGATGTTGCAAGAAGTCTGCTTCCCGTTATTGCTGCAACCACATCTGCCGGAGGGGTCTTCTTTTTTCGTAATGACGAACGGGGAGTCTTCACTCTGGACGAGTATGTTGCCGGCAAGCATGCAGTTGCCTCAAGGTACCTCGCCGGAGCTGATGATCCGGTGGTGGCAATCCTCAATAACTCTTCTTCTGATCTGATTCACACATCTGCGGATAAGCTGGCAGTTGCAGACTGTTCGGGACTTCCCTGGTACATCAGAGAGAGCGGATGTCCTTTTGTTACATTACTTGGATTCAGAAGAGAGGGCAGACTTCACGGCTTTTTTGTTGTGGATTTTGCTGCAGAAAAAGAGAGGGATGCGGCTTCTCAGATACTTGTAGACAGTGCTTTCCTTCTGGCGGTTGCATGGGAGAGAAGCCGTGAAACAGGTTCTTACGGTTTTCTGGAGATATGTGAACAGATGTCTGCGGCTTCAGGTACAAGATCTGCTGTTCACAGGATTATCAGAACAGTTTTGCAAATCTATCCTGACACCACTGCCACAGTGGCCCTGATAGGCGAGGGGTCTGTACTTAGAATATTTGAATCCATAGGCCCTTGCGGTGAAGGAAGAGCCGGAAGGGAGTTCGGACTTTATGATGGTTTTGCCGGATTTGCTGTTAAGAAAAAGGAGCCTCTTCGCAGGCTGAGAATGGGTGCAGGGCAGAAAGCTTCAGGCACTTTCGGCGTGTCTGATTCGTCAGGCAGGCAGGCAGGTTCATGCTGTGCCATTCCACTGCTTAACATGGGGACCGTTATCGGGGTGCTTACAGTTGAGAGCGAGAATGAGCAGTTCTTCGCCCCAGAAGATTTGTCTCTGTTTACAGCTTTTGCTACGGTTTTCAGCCTTGCAGTGAGCAGAAACGGACTGATGGAGAGACTTGATGCATTGAAGAAGAGTGACCGTATAACAGGGCTTCCCAGGCTTTCCCGGTTCCATGAAGGACTTGCAGATATGGTAAGAGAGGTTCAGAACAAGGCAGTATCAGTCACTGTTTTTGCAGTTGACATACATGATTTCAAAGGAATTAACAGAACCTGGGGATTTCAGGCAGGAGATTCTGTTCTGGAAGAAACAGCAGTACGAATACGGAAGGCTGTGGGAAGAGAAGCTCTGCTGGCAAGATCCGGCGCTGATGAATTTCTCGTATGCCTTCAAGGGGTAGACAGGGTTTCTGCTGAAGCATATGCCGCCCGTATACATGAAAAGTTTGATTCTCCGGTTTTTTTCCGCAGCAGGGAAATTGCTGTGAAAGTTACCATTGGAGGAGCAGTATCCCATGTTGACAGTATGATTCGCCGGCTCCCTGACATAGCTTCTGACATTTCAGAGAAGATATCCGAAAAACCTGAATTTTCACTGATTGACGAAGTAGGTCAGTTTTACAGTTTGGAGAAAGAATGAAACAAATTCCCTGCAGGCTTTTTCTGCTGCTGGTAGTTCTGCTCATTCCCGCTCTCAGTCATCAACCTTCTCTTAAGCCTCCCTTTGAGCTTTTCCCCTTTCAGGATAAGATTTTTCACATGGCTGAGTTCGGTGGTCTGGCATTTGCCATGGTACTCAACAGAGAAGATTTGAAGAAAAGAATGAGAGTTCCTGCGATGCTCTCCTTCGGTTTTTTCTGGGGAGCCCTTGATGAGCTTCACCAGTCATTTGTTCCAGGAAGAGACTGCTCCGCAGGAGATTTTGCCGCAGACAGCATCGGCCTGATAATAGGAGTTTTCCTCTTTCTGCATCTGGCAGAAAGAATTGAGCTTCGCAGGCAGGCTAAGTCATCTGATAGCATTCTGTAGTATATTCCAGTGCACGCTGGTGGTATTCCGCACCTTGACAGAGCATTGCAAAGTTGGTTAGTAATAGCATTCTCAGTGTGTTTGAAAACAGGGTCATGATGTCGTTATACATGAGATTTCATGACAAATTTAACTCAAATCGGAGTACCGAGAGGAGGAGTCGGAGATGCTCAGAAAAAGAACTTCCATGTTCTTCCTTGCTCTCCTGGCCATGGTTCTGCTTGTTGCAGCCTGCGGTCCCAGCGAGGAACAGCTTCGCGCCAGGGACGAGGCTCGCGCAGCAGCACTGGCCGCAGAAGCCAGAGCAGTAAGTCTTGAAAACGAATTCGGCGAACTCAACGAAGAGATACCTGCCCTTGAAGCAGAGATCGCTGCACTTGAGATCGAAAAAGCAGAACTTCAGGCCGAGTACGAATCACTCGGCGGAACCGGCAGATAGGAAGGGGTAATACACATGCGTAACGCTATCATATTTGCGCTGGTCCTCTTCGCTTCTCTTGCAGTGGCAAAAACCTATACTGTTGGGGATCTTCAGGAGTACAGCCGCGAGGACATCGAGGCAATGGGCGATAAGAACATTGAGCTTCAGATCGCTTACTGGGAATGGCAGAAGGCTGAAGCCGATGCTGTAGTTGATGAGTGGGAGGCAAAGGTGCTTCCTCTTCGCACTGAGCGCGATGAGCTTCTCTCTGTCAGAAATCAGCTTCAGAATGACATCAACTGGCTCCGCGGCGAGATTGAAAGAATCCGCAACAGCGGTGTGAACCACACCATCGTTGAGGGTGAGTCTCTCTGGACAATCGCCAGTTACCACTACTACTTCGGTGACGGTTCTGAATGGCCCAGAATCTATGAGCGCAACAGTGCCCATATCAGTGATCCTAACATGATTTATGCCGGTGACACCATTATCGTTCCGGTCCCCATGGCCAATACATACACAGTCGTCGAAGGCGATTTCCTTGGTAAGATTGCCGGATACGGTATCGTTTACAACAGCAGAGGCGAATGGCCCAGACTTTATGAAGCCAACCGCGGGCAGATCAGTGATCCCAACCTGATCTACCCCGGCCAGGTTCTTGACATTCCCCGTGGCGGTGCAGCCCGCGGCGGTCGTCAGTAAAAGATAGAACCTTTAAAAGAACTCCCCGTCAGAACGGCGGGGAGTTCTTTATATTTACCACACTATGAAGAAACCTGAGAACAGAAGAGTTCCCCTTACATCTGAAGATGCCCGTATTCTCCTTGGAGCAGGCGATTCCAATCTCAGGGAGATATGCAGGGTGTTGGGAGTAGCAGCAGTCTACCGAGGAGGTAATCTTATCTTCACCGGCGAAAGAGGGGCTCTGGACAGAGCGCAGGCAGTTACAGAACGACTTGTGGCCCAGATAAGAGCAGCCGGAAATATATCAGCTTCCGCTCTGGCAAAAGCTCTTGAGTTTCCGGAACTCAGGAGTGAAGGTCTGGTATGTTCTGTTCCAGGACGGGCAGGGCGAATCATTCCCCGTACTCCAGGTCAGGAAGCTTACATGAAGTCTATGCTTCACAATGAACTGGTATTCTCCATTGGCCCTGCCGGCACAGGCAAAACCTTTTTGGCAGTGGCTGAAGCAGTTTCAGCTCTGAGGGACAACAGGGTGGAGAGAATCATTCTTACAAGGCCGGCAGTTGAGGCTGGAGAGAATCTGGGATTTCTTCCAGGAGACCTTCAACAAAAGATAGATCCGTATCTCAGGCCCATATTCGATGCTCTCAACGATACGCTTACTCCTTCAAGGGTTCAGAAGTATATGGAGAGCAGAATCATAGAGGTGGCTCCGCTTGCATATATGCGTGGAAGAACCCTCAATAATGCTTTTGTTATACTGGATGAGGCGCAGAACACCACACTGACCCAGCTGAAGATGTTCCTTACCAGAATGGGTTACGGATCAAGACTTGTTGTTACCGGTGATGTTACCCAGATCGACCTTCGCCCCAGAGAAAAATCAGGGCTTGTCCAGATAGCGGGAATACTGAGAAATGTGAGCGGTATAGGTTTTGTTTATCTGGAAAGGGAGGATGTGGTAAGACATCCACTGGTCCAGCGGATAATCAAGGCGTTTTCCAGAGAGGATAACCGGTGAGAAAGAGGATTATCAACAGACAACCTGTTATTGTGCTTTCTGTGTTTCTCTGCCTGCTGATATTGTTCGGTCTTTATACAGGTTTTAATTCCAGAGGCTCCCTTTACGACAGAATGATAATAATAGGAGAACCTGTGCCGGAAGGTATAGTAGCAGTCCACGACTTTGATGTGCCGGTAACTCAGTCTGAAAGAGATGCTTATGCAGATTCAACAGAGCAATCTACGCCGGTATTTCTCAGAAGAAATGAAAGCATTTCAGGTGATGTTTCAGATGAGATAGAAGAGATAGTATTTGTTGCCACAGGCTCTTCTACAATGGCAGAATACTTCGGAGAAAGGGCCAGAACTTTTTACGAAACTGGCCTTGTGGATATTGATGCGCTTCGCCTGGCCTATTCAGGCAGCAGGGCTGTACTTATTGGTAAGCCTGAGGAGAATATTTCCGAGCTTTTTACTGTTCAGGAAGCCCGTGAGGGAATGAGGCTTGATCTGCAGAGGAGAGGTTTCCCTGAAGAGAAAATTCCTCAAATAACAGAACTGATTGTTGCCAACCTGTCCATTGATTCTGCCGCAAGGGACAGCGCTCTTGCAGCATCCCTCGCAGGGATGCCTGAAACAATGAAATCATTCAGCACCGGAGATATAATACTGCCTGCCGGAGGGCTTTTTACCGAGGAGATAAGACGATACAGGGAAGCAATGCTGGCTGATCCATCCGGCAGCAGGAATATCGTGGCACATAATCTTGCAAAGACAGGGCTTTCGGCACTTCTAATCGGCCTTAGCTTTGTTTTTCTCTTATCCGGCCCTGTTCGTCTTCTTTCAACTGTATCAGAGGTTCTACTGCTTTTCTCTGCATGGACGGTGACTCTGGTTCTTACAGCGCTTCTTACCAGATCCGGTATTCAGGAGACATCTGTTTTCACCTTTACCATGCTTGGAGCAAGCATTACCTCTGTATTCTTTGACAGCAGGGCAAAATCCGGATTTCCAGGTTGTTCCTGGTTCCTGGCAGCAATGGCATCCTCTATTTTTGCCCTCCATTCTCCCCATCCCATGTCCACCTTCTTCCTTGCATTTATTCCTTCATGTGCTGTTTCCTTTTTCATGATGGATCTGAGTGATACAGGGGTTTTCAAGGCTCTTGTTTCCGGAATGCTCTCTTCGTTTATTGTGTTTGGTCTTCTTGTGCTGGGCGGCAGTGCCGGAAGCAGTGATTTGTCCCCTGCTGTATGGCTTCTTCTGTGCGGTATTCCTCTGGTGGTCACCGGCATGGTGAGAATTCTTGTTCATCCGCTTGAATTGCTTTTCAGAGTTGTATCTCCTCTTACTTACAGCAGGCTTGAACGTGATACCCATCCGCTGAGAGAAGAGCTTCGTACAAACGCAGCCGGAACCTATGAGCATTCCCTTAATGTTGCCACTCTGGCAGGTAAAGCGGCGGAGATGCTGGGGCTTGATGCAAGGCTTTCAGCTCTGGGAGGCATATACCATGACATAGGCAAGCTTGAAGCTCCTGGAATGTTCATTGAGAACATGAAGGATACCAAAGAGAACAACCCCCATGACAGAATGTCTCCTTTGAAGAGTGCTGAAATAATAATGGCACATGTTTACGATGGAGTTAAGCTGGCAAAGAAGTATCACCTGCCTCTGGATCTCAGGGATATAATAGAGCAGCACCACGGAGATTCCAGCGTAGGGTTTTTCCTTGAGAAGGCGAGAAGAGAACTTCCTCCAGGAGGAACCCTTGACGAGAGTCTGTTCCATTACCAGTGTCCCAGACCCCGGTCTCCTGAGGCTGCTCTGGTCTTGCTTGCCGATTCAGCATCTTCCGCGGTAAAAGGTCTCGGACCTGACGCAAGCCCGGAACTGAAAGCTGAAACAGTGGTCAGAATAATCAGAGAAAATGCTGAAGAGGGTCAGCTTGACCAGTGCCACTTTACTCCATCAATGCAGAAAAAAGTGGCTCATATGTTTATTGATTCTCTTGGTGCAATTAATCACGAAAGGGTAAAAAACTATCCTCATGGAAAGTGATAAACCTCCTCACGGATCTTCAGACCCCTCTGTTGAGTTTGTTCTTGACCGGCCAGCTTCTGAACTGAAAAATCTTGAATTGATCGTGCAGGAAATGATCAAAGGCGCAGTAGAGTTCATCATCTGTGACCCCGGCATCATGAAGGTTCTCAATTCCAGGTGGCGTAAGATCAACCGTCCTACCGACGTGCTTACATTTGATCTTTCTTCCGATGAAGACCGGTACCCTGCCGGTGTGGTCTATGTTGATGGCCGAATGGCTCCTCCTCTCACAGAGGTTCTGGAGAGGGTTTTTCACGGTTACCTTCATCTCTGCGGTTGGACCCATGACACAGAGAAGGACGCGGAAGAAATGAATGCCAGAACACAGGCACTGGTCAGGGAAGCTGTTGAAATCACAGAGAAGGAGTATTCATGACAGGGCTTATTCTCTTTATTCTGGGAACTGTTCTCACCGGTTTTGCCAACGGTTCCAGAGCAGCTCTTCCTGCCCTTGTGGTGAAGAAGGGCCGTGACCCTTCTGAACGGCGCAGGGAAGCTGCCATGATGTTGAGGGTGATCTGGCTAGGTCGGGTTACAGGTCTTGTGGCCATCGGAGCCGGAGCGGTCCTTGCGTGGACTATTCCAGGAGTTTCTTATACTGTTTCCGCCTTGGTTCTCATAGTGACATCACTTGGAATTTCCGAGCTTCTCATACCCTTCCACTCCCAGCGGCTTTCCGAAGAGGCTTCAGAGAAAACTTTCCGTTTTCCCATAGCTGTTCTGTCCATACTTTTCAGACTTCCTGCGAGGATTCTTCTCGGAAGTCAAGAAAAGGATGCAGACGACTGGACCAGCCCTCCTCCTGATACACTGTGGCTGGAGCAGCGGCGGGAAAAGGGAGACAAAGAAGAGCTGGAAAAAGAACAGGAACTGGTTGACTCAATTCTTGACTTCTCTGACAAGATTGTTCGTGAGGTTATGGTCCCCCGTATAGATGTGGACAGCATAGAACTTTCCGATGATCTTGACACAATAGTTGCTGAGGTCAAAAAGGCAGGCAGAAGCAGAATTCCCGTATACAGAAAGATTATAGATGACATAGCAGGTGTTCTCTATGCAAAGGACCTTCTTGGTATTGAGTCTGGAGGTGAACATGGTTTTCACCTTGAGGATGTTCTCAGGGAAGCCTACTTTGTTCCGGAGTTCAAGAGGATTGATGAACTTTTTGCAGAGTTTCAGACCAAGCGTATCCATATGGCTATAGTGGTTGATGAGTACGGAGGAACTGCAGGAATAGTCACCATGGAAGATATAGTTGAAGAGGTATTCGGAGAGATAAGGGACGAGTTTGATTCAGAGCAGCCTATGGTGAGAAGCATAGGAAACGGAGCATTTCGGGTGGATGCAAGGCTTCCTGTTGACGATCTCAACGACCTTCTGGTAACCGATTTCGAAGAAGATGAGGATTTCGAATCAGTAGGAGGTCTTGTATACCACACACTGGGTCGTATTCCTGAGCCTGGTGACTCTACTGTTATAGGTAAGTGGAAGTTTACCGTTGAGAAAGTAAGCGGACAGCGAATAGTCTTTGTGAGGATATCCCCGCAACCTGGAGCAACCGGTTGAGGTTTTCCACTCCGGCATTCGTTCTGAGACGGGTGAGATGGAGCGAGTCTTCCCTGATTCTTACACTGTATTCAATGGATTTCGGAAGAGTTGCCGCAATGGCCAGAGGAGCGCTGAGACCGGGGAACAAGTTTCTGGGCAGGCTGGAGTTGTTCAGCCATTCTGATGTGAGCCTTTCCAGACGGGAAGGCCGTGAACTGGATACCATGACGGAAGCTTCGGTTATTTCCCACAACAGTGGTTTAAGGAAGGATTTCAGATCATTTTCAGGAGCTGCCCTCTTTACCGACTGGCTGCTTGGAGTGGTGAGTCACAGCAACGAACCCTCCGGACCTGTCTATCACCTTACAGGAAGCGTATACAACCTTCTTGAAGAAGGAGCCAGTCCATGGCCGGTTGTATGCGGAGGAGCAGCACAGCTTCTGCTTCTTGCAGGACACGGTTATTCAGCGGACGCCTGCGTTTCCTGCGGCTGTTCTCCAGGGGAGAATCCCAGATGGTCCCATACTGTCGGCGGAGTGCTCTGCGAAAACTGTCCGGGAACAGGCATCAGGGTAAAGAGCGGAATACTCAGCTTTCTTGCACTGGCACTCCGTTCGAATCTGGAAAACCTGACACGGGTCAGGCTTTGGCCAGGTGGTTATATTCAGTGCCATTCGCTGCTTAAAGAATATGCACAGGTGCATCTGGAGCAACGGCTTCGTTTGAAGTCGGAAAAAGTTATGAAGGAGATGGCACATGCAGGCCACTGACGACCTGATGAAAAAAATAATTTCACTCTCTAAACGGCTGGGATTTGTCTATCAGTCCGGAGAGATATACGGAGGGCTTCAGTCAGCCTGGGATTACGGTCCCCTTGGCTCAGAGCTGAAGAGGAACATTACCGAACTCTGGTGGCAGGAAATGGTCCGCTCGAGAGGTGATGTTGTCGGAGTGGATACTGCAATAATCACTCACACAGATGTATGGAAATCCTCAGGCCATCTGAAGAACTTTCATGATCCTATGGTTGACTGCAAAAAGTGCAGAAGCAGGTTCAGAGAGGATCACATAGAAGGAGATGTATGTCCAAACTGCGGCGGTGAACTCACTGAACCCCGCAATTTCGGGCTTATGTTCAAAACCTACATGGGCCCCCTTGAAGAGGAAGGTTCCAGAGTCTACCTGAGACCTGAGACCTGTCAGCCCATCTTTGCCCAGTTCCAGAACATAGTTACATCTACCCGCAAAACTCTGCCTTTCGGCATAGCACAGATAGGCAAGGCGTTCAGAAACGAGATAACGGTAAGGAACTTCATCTTCCGCAGCCGTGAGTTTGAACAGATGGAGATGGAATTTTTCTGCCACCCTGACCAGTGGGAAAAGTGGTATCAGTACTGGATAGACAAGAGATTCAACTGGTACACCGAGGTTCTGGGGATCAGAAAGGAGAATCTTCGTAAGAGACCCCATGAGGAGAAAGAACTTGCACACTACGCAAAAGGCTGCACAGATATAGAGTACAGGTTCCCCTTTGCCGGCGAAGACGAATTCGGAGAGCTTGAGGGTATTGCCAGCAGAACCGACTATGATCTTACAGCCCAGATGGAGGGCAGCGGAAAGGATCTGAAGATACTGGACCGAGCAGCCAACAAGAAAATAACTCCGTTTGTTGTGGAAACTTCCGGCGGCGTTGGAAGAACCTTTCTTATGGTTCTTCTTGATGCATACCGTGAAGAGGAAGTTGACGGAAGCTCAAGAGTTGTTCTCGGGCTGGACAGGAAGCTTGCGCCGGTAAAGGCTGCAATACTTCCTCTTTCCAAAAAGCTTACAGATGAGGCAAGAAAAGTTGAAGAAATGCTCAGACCCCACTGGCCTGTGGTTTTTGATGTTACTGGTTCCATCGGCAAACGGTACAGAAGAAACGATGAGATAGGCACACCCTGCTGCATAACATTTGACTTTGACAGTCTTGAAGACCGGAAGGTTACCGTAAGGGACAGGGATTCCCTTGAGCAGATCAGGGTTGATATAGACAGCCTGGTTCCTGTGATGAACACTATCATGACAAAGGGCTGGGAAGGACAGGAGAAATAATGGCACTGGGCAAGAAATACAAGGCAGGAGAGTCGGAGCCCAGATGGCAGAAGCACTGGGCTGATGAAGGGATCTACAGGTACAACCCTGATTCAGGCAAAGAGGTTTACTCCATAGACACCCCCCCTCCTACTGTCAGCGGCATGATTCACATGGGACACATCTTCAGCTATGTCCAGGCTGAGGTGCTGGCCAGGTATCAGAGAATGACCGGCAAGGAGGTTTTCTACCCCTTCTGCTTTGATGATAACGGTCTTCCCAGTGAAAGATTTACAGAGAAGGTCAAGAAGGTTCGGGCACAGGACATGACAAGAGGTGAGTTTGTAAAGCTCTGCCTTGAAGTGGCGAAGGATGCAGAGAAGCAGTTCAGAGGCCTGTGGAGCAGTTTTGGTTTCAGCTGTGACTGGTCCCTTATGTACACCACTATAGATCCATGGGTTCAGAGGCTGAGTCAGCGATCCTTCCTTGATCTGGTACAGAAGGACAGGGTCTACAGAAAGGAATCTCCCACTCTCTGGTGTCCTGAGTGCCGGACTGCAGTTGCCCAGGCTGAGACTGAGGACAAAGAGTTCCCCAGCCACTTTCACGATCTGGAATTCAGGCTTGTTGACGGGAATGGAACCATTCCCATAGCAACCACAAGGCCGGAGCTGCTGCCTGCCTGTGTTGCTGTTTTCGTAAATCCTGAAGATGAAAGATGGAAGCACCTCAAGGGCAGAAAAGTTCTCGTTCCCCTCTATGACAGGGAAGTTGAGATACTGGAAGATGCCAAAGTGGCCATGGACAAGGGCTCAGGAGTGGTGATGTGCTGTACCTTCGGTGACACAACCGACATTCAGTGGTGGGAAGAGTACAGCCTTGACCTGAGAATCATTCTGAATGACCGTGGGCATATGAACGAGAAAACTGGTTTTCTTCAGGGAATGTACTGGAAGAAAGCCCGAAAGATCATTGTAGAAAAGCTGAAAGAGGAAGGTTATCACAAAGGCGGTAGGGACATAACCCATGCTGTGAATGTCCACGAAAGGTGTGGAACTCCCCTTGAATACCTTGTTAACCTGCAGTGGTTCATAAAGATACTTGACCTTAAAGATGAGCTTCTGAAAAAGGGCAGCAGTATAAACTGGTATCCGGATCATTTCAAGGTAAGGTTTGATCACTGGGTTGAGAACCTGAAGTGGGACTGGTGCATTTCCAGACAGCGTTTTTACGGGGTTCCCTTTCCAGTATGGTTCTGCAGTGAGTGCGGTACCCCTGTTTTTGCAGCAGAAGAGGAACTTCCTGTGGATCCTCTGGTGGATTCTCCGAAGAATACTTGTCCGAAATGCAGCTCTGAAAACTTTATACCTGAGAGCGATGTGATGGATACCTGGGCAACCAGTTCCCTCAGTCCCCAGATAAACATGAAATGGGGCGAGGAGGATCAGCGTCAGCAGGTTTATCCAATGTCTCTCAGACCCCAGGCCCACGACATTATCAGAACCTGGGCATTTTACACCATAGCCAAGTCTCTTCTTCACGGAGATACTATTCCCTGGAAAGATGTGATGATTTCCGGCCATTCTCTCAATCCGGACAGGCAGAAAATGTCCAAGAGCAAAGGGAATGTTGCAGGCGATCCGCTTGCAGCACTTGAGCAGTTCTCTGCTGACGAGCTCAGATACTGGGCCTGTTCATCCAAGCTGGGAACAGATGTTGTTTTCAGCAAGGATGTTCTCGGAGAAGGAAGAAGACTGGTCACAAAGCTCTGGAATGCCTCCAGATTTGCAGAAGGGAGGCTGGAAGGATACGATCCTCAAAGAGCTGTTGAACTGAAGCCCTTCGACAGATGGCTTTTGTCCAGACTTACAGAAACAGTGAAAAAGGCAACTGCCGGCATGGATCAGTACGAGTACTCGGTATGCATGCGTGAAGCGGAGAACTTCTTCTGGAAAGCTCTCTGCGACAACTATCTGGAGATTGCCAAAGGCAGGCTGTACGGTGAAAACCTCCAGGGAAGAGCTGCAGCACAGCATACCCTTTACACAGCACTTTACACTGCCATAAGGCTTTTTGCCCCGATAATGGTTCATATCACAGAAGAGCTTTATCATGAGGTATTCATGAATCTGGAAGGTCATGCCAGCATCCATTTGGCGCCATGGCCGAAGAGCGATTTCATGGATCAGGAAGCTCTCAGCCTGGGCAACAAAGCCCTTCTGGTCATTGAAGAAGCCAGAAGGTGGAAGAGTGAGAACAATCTCAGCATGGCCACTGCTCTGGAATCCATTGAGGCGACGGCAGAGCTGAAACCTTTTGAGGATGATCTCAAGGCTGTTACAAGGGCAGAAAAGATAATCTGGAAGGGGCTGGTATAATCCTTTGCGATGAAGGTAGATCGCAAGCTTTTTACCTTTTCCTGCGGTCAGCAGGAGCATGACTGATAATTAGTGAAACCGCTTATGTGACAAAGAGAACAGGCATGGCGGCCTTCCTGTATTTTTTCAGATGCAGTTTCGCTGATGATGACAGTTAACGCAATGCACATATTCTTCAGCATGAGTTCTGCGCGGCTTCAGGTCTCTCCGGAGTCTGCTTCCATTGGCAGAATATTCCCATACTCAGATGCCAGGCAGGGCAAAACAGATTCCATACAATTGGGTCGGCATGAGAGACTGTTTCTTAAGGTTCATATCTGCCTCAGCCCAAAGAGCTGAAAAACCCGCTTGCTGAAACACATTACGAAACTGTTCCGCACATTTCCGTATTCATCCCTTGAGGGAGAGGCTCAAGCGACCATAGAGAACAAAATTACCGTCACAGCCTGTATCACCTGAAGTGAGTCAACTGAAAGGGGTTTAAGCAGTAATCCATTGAAGATAAAAGATTGATTCTTGACAATCCTTTCTATTGGTATAATAATTATGTATCCCTCAAAATGAGGGGCAAACTCATAACAGAAAGGATATCATGAAAGGTTTCTTTTTTCTGCTTTGCGTTGCTTCTCTGGCAATAGCTTTACCTGCAACTGATGATGTGTCCATCACAGTGGTAGGATCATTTTCCTCTGTAACAGAGACTCTCGGGCTGGATATTTCGGAGTCGGCCTCATCTACCTTTCTTCTTGCCATCAATGACCGTGATGATCTAGTTCAGGTCTACGATCCGGAAACCGGCTCTACGCTGAACACGATTCAGCTTGATTCTGAAAACACCAAAGGTTTTGGTGTTGCCGTTAATGACGCGACAGATACAGGGCTCTGTACAGATGACTATGAGAAAAACCTGTTGTTCTGCACAGATAACGGTGGCACTACCTGGACAACATATACTGGCCCTGTTGGAATATATGGGCGCGGAATGGATTATGACGGCACTAACTACTGGATAACAAATAACAACAACGGAGTCTGCTATTTCCAGCCAGGCGGAGCCTCAGTCATGCTTGCTACTCCTGAAGTCTCCAAAAGGCTTACAGGCCTTACCACTTTCCCCTACAACGGTAACACCGGTATTGCTGTTACAACCTATGTATCACACAACATCTGGTTCTACAGCTGGGATGGTACCGATCTGGAGTTCCTCGGCAGTGCCCCGTGTCCGGTAACTCCGCACAGGAGCTATGGTCTTGCCTACAGTGAAAACAGAGACTCCTTTTTCTGGGCTTACAGAACCAGTAATTATGAGTACGAGATCGTAGAATTCACCATTAATCTTTCTTCTCTTGCCAGGGACTCCTGGGCTGGCATCAAGACCTCTTTCTAGAGGTTTCGTAATCAGCAGGGGGAGGGCTGATTGCCCTCCCCGATCCATTTTCACCATTGGCATTATACTGTTCCATAAAGTCAGCCATCATAGCGGCAGAGAAATCAACTTTTATCATATCCAGCGAACCTGATCCTTAATAGCTCTGATATATGGATTCTGAGTAAATGAGACTAAGTCAGAGCATTCTGATATAGTAATAACTTAGTTGCACTTCTCTGAACCGTTGTATTACTGAAGCAGATATTGATTATTGACAGAACTCAGCGATCCTGTTCCGGATTATCTTTGTCAGGAAAGCTTCTTTAGAAGGGTCTTGACTATCTCCCTGATCTCATTGTCAACCAATTCAGGTGGAATGGTAATGTTAAGCGTAATACCATTCTCAGGAACACTGATTGTCGGTGCCGGTTCTGCAGAAACATTCAGTGCGTTGTCAGCCCTGGTCTCCGCAGGAGATTCAGGGGCAGGTACAACAGGGGATGTATTTGCAGTTAAATCCAGGTTTCCGGAAAAATCGGCTATATCCGAGAGTACCTGAACTGTAAGAACCATATACGCAGCTTCAGTATCCGATACTCCTGTTTCCTTCTTGAACAGCTCCATCAGAGACCTGCCGTCTATGCTGCTGCCTCTGGGATATTTCTTAAAAATACCAGCGTATGCTTTTGAAAGTGAAGCTCCCAGAAGAGAAGCAAAGTCTTTTTCCTCTAACTCTACCGAGTTTTTCCAAAGATTAGAAGGAGAAAGACTGCTGTCGATGAATCCCAGAAAGAACAGAAGCTCAAGCAGCTTCAAGTCGGTCTGCCGCCTGAAACCGGCGGCCTCAAGGTATCCTTTTGTTACTTTATCAGGTGGAGTGCTGGATCTGATTCTTCTGAAAATCAGCTCAATAGATCCAGGGTCTCTTACTGCAGGATAAGTGTTCATCGTAACCTTTCTGAGTAGTATTGAAAAGTTATTTAATCCTAAACGAAAAAGGGAGGGGGAACCAACCCCCTCCCTCTCAAAGAAGCAGTGTTAGAATGAACTCTTTATTCCTGCCCAGGTTTCTCTTGAAAGAGATGTGAATTGCAGGGAAAGTTCGCTGATGCCGTATTTCCCATCGGTCTGTTTATATGACCAGAACAGGGTACCAAGGTTCATACTGTAGGCAAGACCTAAGCTACTATCCACAGTGAATGGACACGGAGCTTTTCCAATATAGTCAAGATCTGTGCCGTTCCACCGGTAGAACCAGATAAAATGACTGTTGTAGGCTGTAACAGCAACTCCTATATCACCCAAATAAGGAAATATGGTAAGCCCGCTGAGCTGTGAGGCTATTTCAGGAGTGGCGAGCATTTGATGATCACCGCCGGGCTGGAATCTGCATACACCAAGATAATCGTTTGTAATCCAGTAGTCGGTTCCGTCAAAATCAAAGCCTCTGCCTTCATCACCCACAGGATTGGCCAGATAAGACCAGCTTGCTCCCAGGTCTTCCGAGTAGAAGAGTGTGCTCAACATCCAGTCATTTGTATGGTAGCCTGATTGCCGCCCCATGGGAACATGATCCCATGCCACTCCGAAACAGTTGGTATTGGTGGAGTCCAGATTCATAGAGTTAATGGGAACGCCGGTGGATGTATTGTATGAATGAACCTGCCTACCGTTTCTGTCAGTTGCTATGACGCAGGTTAACTGGTCAGTATCGTACATATCCAAGCCTAATTTTTGAGTTTCAGATGAGAAACTCCCAAGAACAGTAAGCACTATATCGTCTGTTCCCGCAGTCGGAACGACGTCTGCGGCAGTTTCAAAGCAACCGTTATCATCAGCAATTGCCGAAGCTGCAATGAGAAATAGTGTGAACAATAGTTTCATGAAATCCTCTCTTTCCTGCTATACTCACAAATGTCAGCACAGTTTATTTATACTCATGCCAGCCTTTATTTGTCAAGAGCTCTTAGTCAGAGATATACAGATTCTGTTACAGGATTATTGACTGCACTGAATGGTAGGCCCGGTGAACTGGAAAAATTGATTACAGACAGTAAAATTCTGCCTTTTGTCTGCCTATTACATGCTTTTGTCAAAAGCCGTTGCTACTAATCTTCTCAGGAGGTTCTATCTCCTCCAGCTCATGTTCCGGAGTTATCAGTTCTTCTATCTGAAATCCCGGCGGAAGACCGAAACCGACAGAAGTAAGAGCTGTGTAGGCTTTGGTTCTTTTTGAAGTATCCCTTAGTATGTAAAAAGGAACTCCTTCTCTTTCTGCAGCTTTTTCAGCAGCATTTCTTATTTCGTCAAGTTCACCGAAAACCATATCACTCCTTTTCCTACTGATAATATAAAAGGGGCAAAACTGTGAAGTCCTGCCCCTTGAAGGAAGATTGCCCTCAGGATTAACGCGCGGGTCTTATCTGTTCGGAATTGCGCTCTCTCATTCTGCGACATGCCTGGTCAGGCTCAAACTCGGCGATAAGCTGAAGCTGCTCAGGTGTAAGTAGATGGTGAATATCCGCAATAGCTTCAGCGAATATTTCATTCATGGTTTCCATCCTTGTAATTCTGTTATCAAGAAAGGCCTTAATCTCCTGTGCGGTCAGTGTGCTTGAGGAGAAAAGCTCCCTGAAGTTCTCGTGCCTTTCTCTGATTTCATCAAGGTCATGAAGCTCCTCTATCTGCTCTCTGGCAGTTGCTGCAATCTCTCTGATTTCTGACCTCTGATAATCTGTGAGATCAATGTGGCGCAGAATAGGCAGTATTGCCTCAAGAATATCACCATGACCCTGGTTTAGCAGCATTTCAATACCTCTTCCCGGGCCGTGTAATAACGGAATGCACGGCTGGGCGAAAACTGTTCCGGCGGCAAGCAGTAGTGCAGCTGCCGATGTGATGACGGTTATTTTGCTTCTCATTTTTCTCTCCTTTCCAGAGATTGTTGCACAGGGATAATTACCTGTCTGAGAAACAGAAGAATGAATGAAATGTAAAAGTTTGTAACAGACCTGCTCCTTTTCAGCCTGGAGTATTGTGCTCCATTCAGGCAACACAGGATTGGGTTCTGGTCTTAGTCGTATGGGTGTCTCTGCCGGCAATACAGCACTAATCCTTATCAAGGCTGGACTATGAATGGAAACTCAGGAAAATATTCCAGTATATTGGCTGCTGTTTGTTCAGAAGGAGGACGCTTGTTCAGTGACCTGACAGTAGTGACAGTGGCATTTGGAGCTGATGCAGGTCTTAAGAAATGGGCATCTGCGTGGTCCGGCAAAGGTATTTGCTGCATTGTTGCCGACAACGGGGGAGGCGTTCCTTCTGATCAGATGCCGAATGTCAGAGTTCTTCCATACAGGGAGAACAAAGGATTCGGCGCAGGTATCAGCCGTTGCGCGAAAGAAGCTGAAACCGAGTACATTCTCATAACCAATCCGGATACTCTGCCCGTTGACAGTAAGAACACATCAAAGCTGCTGGAGTATGGAGTTAAGCATTCGTTTACCGGTGCCGTAACATTGAATGAAACCGGAAGGGTTATTCCATCTTCAGGTATCTGGCCTTCTCTGAAATGGGTTCGGGCTCAGGTTTTTCATAAAGCACTGCCGCTATGGTGTGCAGATTCTTTTAACTGGCTTCAGGGATCGCTGATCCTCGTCAGGCGCTCTGACTTTCTTAACCTGGGAGGTTTTTCCAGCAGATACCCCCTTTATTTCGAGGATGTGGATCTATGCGCGAGAGCTTCTGATGCAGGGCTGAGTATGGGTTTTTGCAGTGATGCGCAGTTCATTCATCAGGAGGGAACAGGATCAAGCGGCTCCAGGGCGATCAGACTGGCAGGATTTCACTGGGGGCTTTATGAGTATTTCAGGCAGCATTGCCCTGCTGATTTCCCTGCTGCAAGGAAACTGATTCTTATAAAGTGTATTGTCAGAATGCTCAGTGCCGGTTTTTTCAGCTGTGATGAGAGAAAAGGATATTCTGATGCATACAGAGCAGTTAAGAACGGAGTAATGCCTGCTCTTCCTTCGAGGGCATATGTCTGAAGAGAAAAAGCCTGCAGCTGACGGAAAGATTCTCGGGTTTTCTGTAATGTCAGCAGGAAATGCTTTAAATGCTCTGCTTGCCTATTTCCGGTTTGCGCAGATAACTTCTATCTTCGGTGCCAACTGGAAAACCGATGCACTGGCAGTTGCAATGGTCTTTCCCCAGCTGCTCAGGGATGTAGTGGCACATTCTTTCGGTTCAGCATTCATTCCTATCTACTCCAGAGTCATTGAGGACAGAGGTCACGAACAGGGAATCAAATTCGTTAACAGGGTTATCGGGTGGATTTTTCTGGCAGGACTGGGTCTCATTGCAGGGTTATGGCACTTCAGTGGTTCTCTGGTGCATCTTATCAGTCCCAGTGGCACTACGGAACTTCTGGAGCTGGCTTCATTCCTGCTGCGACTGGTATTGCCCATAGTGATACTCAGCCCCTTGCGGGGGATTCTGGCTAATTTCATCAAGTATGAGAAAAGGTTCAGAATACTTCCAATGGCAGGCGCCATAAACCTGAGCGTCTCTTTCGGGCTTATTCTCACAGTCAGAGATGCTTTCAGTGTAAATATTCTTCCTCTCTCCATGATTACCGGTGGAATCGCAGAACTTGCTTTTCTCTTTATACACAGCAGAAAAAGCGGTTTCAAGTTTATTCCCGGAATATCAAGGGATGTTTTCGTGGGGCAGCTTGCCAGAATGTCTCTGCCGGTTGTTTTCGGAACTACTGTTGGCTTTCTGGCGCCTTTAGCAGACAAGATGCTTGCTTCGTTCCTTCCTGAAAGTTCCGTTACCGCTATTGATTACGCAAACAGAATAAAAGCTATTGTTCTTTCAGTTGCCTTTGGCCCTTTCCTGGTGTTTGCAGATCTGGATTTTTCGGTGGAAGCGGCAAAAGGCAAGTTGAACTCTCTGCTCTCCTCTCTGAGGAGGTCTATTAACCTCTGCTCTATCGTCATGTTTCCCGTTTCATCATTTGTGTGTGTGCTGGCAGTTCCAGTGGTTTCAGTTTTGCTGCAGAGAGGAAACTTTACAGCAGAGAATGCCGATTATGTAGGTTATGCTCTGTCGTTCTATGCTCCCTGGCTTGCCCAGTTTGGAATTGGTTCAATTGTCTCAAGGGCCTTCTATGCCCAGAAAGATTCATTTACTCCTGTGATGATAGGAGTATTTGGAATGATAACAAATGTGCTTCTGAATATTATTCTTGTTATTCCTTTAGGAATCGGTGGTCTGGCTCTGGCCACCACTGTGGCATCATCTTCCAAAACTGTTTACCTTATACTGGCTCTTTCAAGAAAAATGAATGGTCTGGGGCTGAGGAAAATACGAAATGAACAGCTTAAGATGCTTGCAGCCAACTTTCTTGCAGTTGCAGCAGTGCTGGGTTTACTCGCGATGGTTCCCTTCAGCACATCAGCTCCATTGCCGGTAAGGTTTGGCAGACTTGTACTCTATGGTTCAGCAGGTGCAGCGGTGTACGCAGCATTGCTGATAATTATGAAGTGCCAGACTGCTCTTGAGCTGCTTGAGAAACTGAGAAAAAAGGTCTCTGATACTTTTAAGAAAACGCCTGTCTGAGAACTTTTCTGAATACTTTTCTTGACAGTTCAACGGAATAATGCTCGTGCGCCCAGTTTCTGGCCTGCTGTCTTGTTTCCAGTGTCTGATGCCAGTTGGCTTTGACATAGTCCAGCTGTTCCGCAAGATCTTCTGCGGTTTCAAAAGTTCTTACCAGTTCAGGAGCTTCAATGGATATGTGAGTCCACGGTTTTGCTAAAGTGAAAAGCCCTGAAGCCATGTAGGCGTTTACCTTCATCTGATAGTGAAAGGGAACCTTTTTGACCGTTGCCACACCAATCTGATAGTTTGACAGAAGATCCGGAACTTTAAGTCTTGGAACAGGGTCCAGAACCCTTACCCGTCCATCTGTTTTTCTGCACATGTTTCGGATTTTTCTTACATTGTCTCCGGTTCCTACGATGTCGCCTTTCATGTTATTGGAGAGCATTATGCCCTCTATGAACAATTCCGGCTCTCTGAAGGGATTTATACTGGTGAGCAGAACAGCCCTTTCAGCTGCCTCATGGTTATTGAAGGTAAATCGTGAAAGATCCTGATTGTGTGGAATTGGAGTAGTACCCTCTATATGGGTGCCGTGACAAGCTGTAGAAAAAAGAGCATCATCCACAAGGCTTTGAAGAACAGGTGCGAGTACGGAATCTACAGAAGAATGGAATCTCATCGCATAGGGCAATCCTGCAGACCTTGCAGTAAATCCTGCGCATGGATCCAGACAGAGGACAAAGTCGGCATTGAAGCTGCTGAAATTCCTCCGAAGGACTCTAGCAAAAAGCCTGTCTATAATGGCATTTTTGTATCTTTCCAATTTATACCATCTGTTTTTAAGAGGACCTGCCGCCCCAATTCCCACGACCTTTACACCCTCCATTACCCTTGTTACCGGAGGATAGTTTCTTACCACATACATCGCACTGTGATCTGTGCCCAGCAAATCCAGAGGAGTTGTCCAGCCGCCTGAAAAGCAGGGAATGGTATAAGTGGTTGCTATGATTATTCTCATTCGCTGTCTCCAAAAAGCGCATTGAATTTTTCGGGACCGGTGGAGGTGGTAAGAGGTTTTACTTCATGTGGTTTCCATTCCTCGCAGAAGTTTTTGCCCTCTCTGTCATGTACCGGTTCAGTGGTCATGGATCGGCACATACCGGTTTTTTCATTCCAGAGGCTGCATTGAACGCAGCTGTGAAGCCACCTGCTGCAGTTTTCACAGACTGCGCTGAAAGGCACTCTTTTCGCAGGCCATTCTTCACCGCAGTAAATGCATTTCACTTCAGAAAGTCCTCAAGAATGGAAATGTCTGTAATCCTCCACTTTACATTTCTCTCTCCTGGAAGCTGAACAGTATCGCCTTTGGAAAGCCCCAGAAGGGCAGACCCCAGAGGAGCCTTGTAGTTGATAAGGCCTGCTTCCGAATCGGCATCCAGAGGGCCGACTATTTTCAGTTTACGGATTTCAGGTTCTCCGCTCATGGATTCAAGAACAACTTTTGTTGCAGGGCATACCATCTCCGCGGTTACCTGACCTACCGGATAAGGCTGAAGAATCTTGAGCTCCTTTCTGAATCTGTTCAGGGTTTCAAGGAGAAAGTCTCTCTTCTCAAGGGCTGCGGTGTATTCTGCATTCTCAGAAAGGTCTCCATGGGAAGCTGCTTCAGCAATATCCTTTGCAGCAGCTGGAATTCGTTCAGTCTGAAGGGCTTCAAGCTCCGCTGTCCTTCCTGCAATACCGTTACGGCTGCTGTATATAATCTCGCCTTCCCAGAACTTCCTTATGTTGGTGAAACCGCCTGTTCTTCTTCCTGAAAGCTCTCTTCTGGCAAGCAGAACAAGACCACTCTCCTGGGCACCGATGCTCTCTTCCAGGTTTCCGGTAAGTGTTTCCAGCCTTCTGGTATCCATCAGTGAAATAAACTGCTCCAACTGCGGTCTCAGTGAGTCCATCAGAAGATTGCATATGCGTCGCTGGCCTTCTGATTTGGCAAAGTTGAGGTTTTTAAGAGCCAGAGCCACAATCTTTTCCGGATCCATGTAGCCCTGCCTGTTTGCCGCCCGTTCAAGAGCCCACATGAAGTGTTCTGTTTCAGCGGGATTCTCAAGGACACCGGCGAGATACTCTGAGTGTACCTGAGGTTCGTTCTCTGCCAGATGGTCTGCCGCAAGGTCCCTGAGTGTTCTGGGCAGACGGTGGACCAGAGCCCTGGCCTGCTCACTGTCCGGAGATGAATTGAAGAAACTCTGAAGATAGAGCTTACGGCAGGCTATGGAATGGATCTCACCTATGGCTCTCTCCATGCGAACAGCCTTCTTCTCTATCAGATGGGCAGCAGCCTCTGCAAAACCGTCAATACTGCCTTTTGATGAACAGAGCCATGCCATTTCAAATACAGCTCCCTTTTCAATATTCTTTATCTGAACCACTTCAGGGAATATCTCGTTCAGTTCCTTTGCTGCATTGGAAGAGGCAGCCTTTATAAGAGAGGCAACGGTTCTGGTTTTCTCAGACATGGGCATTTTTTTCATGTCCAGCACTGCACGAACCTGAGAGAGCAGAGAAGAATTGTCTGCTGGAGTTATCGAGTTGCCCATGAGTATAAAGTTCTGTGAACTCTCAGCAGCTTTTTTAAGCGTTTTCCACACAGCTTTGGGTTTTACATCTGAACCCTCAAGCAGTTTGAAAAGGTTTACCTCTGTGAGAGAGCCTTCTGAAGACATATCTCTGAATGCCTTATTCAGAAAATCTTCTCCTCCTTTTTCAATCAGCCTTCTGAACTTTCCTGCGTCCTTCCATCTGGTGATAAAGAGAGAATCGTCAGCAAGTGGCCTGGTGGTATCAAGGAGAGCTTCAACAGATATGTCGTGATCCCTGGAACGCTGGAAATCTACAGTGTAGGAACTTCTGGAAACCCTTATTATCTCCCCTGGGCCATATTCTCTGTGGAGGATAAAGCTGCCCTTTGTATACTGAAGACAGTTTTTCAGCTTTGACCATGCTTCTTTCAGCGGCACCTTTCCTCCGGAAAGTCCGCTGGCGGAAATGAAGGTCTCAAGAGGCTCAAGCATCAGGTACTTATCCCGAAGAGCTTCTGAAAGTACCTGGGCAATGGTTTCTGATTTTGTGAACAGTGAAGCAGTGCCGGCAGTGAAATCCAACGCCTTCTCAGAGTCCTGAGAATCAAGTATTTCTGCAGTTGTTTCAGCCAGCAGAAGAGCTGTTTCTTCATCGTTCTTTTTCAAAGCCTCAAGTGCCTGAATAAGCTCATTCACCGGCGTGTCGGCCTTAACAGCCTTTTCCCATTCTTTTTCAAAGCCGTCAATGTCTGTTTTTAAGGCAAGATCTGTCAGTATGGACAATTGTGTTTCCTCTCTCGTAGTATTGCTAAGAACAATCAGACGAAAAATAACATTCTGCCTGTCTGCGGTGTTAGTGGCAGAGCAGCAGAGAATGGGAGACCTCTGTGGACAGAAGAGAATTTCTGGAAAAAGCATCCAGGGCTGGAGGTGCTTTCCTTCTTTCCTCGTTTGCAGGAAGAGTTATTGCCGGAGAAATGGAGCATGGAATGAATGAACTGTGGAAAGATGGAGCATTCATTCAGGATTGTGTTGACCCGTCCCGGGAAGCGGAGGGTCTTATAAGGGCCAGAATTGACGGGAACTGGCAGAATCTCACGCTGAATAATCTGCCGGAAGAATTCATGGAATGGAACCTGAGAGCCAGGCTGGAGATGCTTGAGAAGGTGGAGAGCATGGTCACCGGCCAGAGGGGAGAAGCTCCTTCTCTGGCAGGGCCTCACAATGCAGCAATGGCAACCAGAGGAGTCAGAAGAAACGACAGCGTTCTTGAAATCAACAACGCATTCAAGGGTATGGGGCTCTGCCCCAGGCGGGAACTCATTGAAGAGAAAATAATTCACATGAAGAATACAGCAGACTCACCAATGCTGGAAAAAATCTCGTTTCTGAAAGAGATGTATTCTGATTCCGGTAATTTCGACACCACCAAGCTTATAAGTCTGGAACTGTACTCCACTCCTGCATTTGAAACCCATACTTTCCTTAATCTTATCAGTGAACCTGTAACCAGTCTGGTGTTCCTTGACACCAGGTCATACGAAGTTCGGGGTATAGGCCAGCTGATAAGTCCAGGTGAGCCTGGAGCAGAGGATTACTCCCTTCAGATAGTTGAGTACACAAATCTTGCCCATTCTTATTTCCACGGAGATTTTCCCAGACTCTTTCCTGGAATCCTGGTTCATGTGATTGAGACCTTTGACAACACTCCCGGGTCCGGAAGAGGAGTTCTTCTTGAATGACCGCATAGAACCCTCTGTAATCTTCTGTGACCTTGACGGAACACTTATATCTCTCTCCAGCGAGCTGGTTTTTGTCAGGGGTCTTTTCAGAAGGAAGATTCTTTCTTTCAGCGCTCTCTGGGGATTCTTCCGCCACTACATGAGACATCCTTTGCGTACTGTGAAGGAGGGTAAGGGATGGAACAGGGGCTATCTGAAAGGGCTCTCACCGGAGACTGTTGCAGAACAGGCGGCGATTGATCTGTCCGGACTTCTGGACAGTGTCAGACCGGAGGTACTGGAAGTTCTCAGGCACTACGCTGAAAGAGGGGCAGAGGTCTGTATTCTCTCAGCTTCCCTCTCTCCGGTGGTTGAAGCTGTGGCAAGGTCACTGGGTTTTCACTGTTTCAGAGGCAGTATTCCTGAGATAAGCAATGGTCGGCTCACAGGAAACCTGCTGGGACACAGACCCTGGGGCAGGGCAAAGGTTCCTGCTGCTGAGGCTCTTCTTGAACAGTTCGGAAAGAGCTGGAAGGATGCAATGGCCCTTGGGGATTCATGGTCTGACAGGCATGTAATGGAAGCCTGCCGGTATGGAACAGCAGTTGCCCCTGGAGGCAGGCTGAGAAAACTGGCACTGAAGAATGACTGGCGGATAATTGAAAAGTAATCCGGTAAGAGCATTGGGAGCATTTTCAGGGGGACTGGATGGAATGATTGCCGCCAGGCTTCTGATGGATCAGGGTATTGATGTGAAAGCTGTTACATTTGACAGCCCTTTTTTTGATGTTTCCGCAGGAGAAAAGGCTGCAGCAGAGCTGAACATTCCCTGGCGCAGTGTGGATTTCTCAGTGGAGATACTCTCTCTTCTTGCCGATCCGCCAAGCGGTTTCGGAAAGAACATGAATCCCTGTATTGACTGCCATGCCGCAATGTTCAGAAAACTTCGTGAACTTGCTGAACAGGAGAGGTTTGACTTTATATTCTCAGGGGAGGTAATCGGTCAGCGTCCCATGAGCCAGAACAAGGGGTCCCTGAACCGTGTAAGAAACTTATCAGGGACAGCTGATGTGCTGCTGAGGCCTCTTTCTGCCAGATTGCTGCCTCCATCCAGAGTGGAGGAAGCAGGGCTGGTGGACAGGGAGAGGCTTCTTGACATAAGCGGGAGAGGGCGAACCCGTCAGCTTGCTCTGGCGAAAGAGTACGGATTCTCGTTTAACTGGATTGACATTGAAGATACTCCCAGCCCCTACGGGATACTTATCGGCGATACCGGAGAAGAGAACCGTAAGCTCATGGCATCGCTGATAGCGTCTTATACCAGGCATTCAGCGCCTATGACAGCTCTGTGCCTGGACGGAAGGTTCCTTACAGATAAGATCTCAGTTGAAGAGCGGGAGCAGTACACTGTAATTCTGTAGGTCAGTCCTGAAGTCTTCCACTGAGAACAAATGCCTTCTTTTCCCTGTAATCCAGCAGAACAGGCAGATCCAGCATCATAGGAGGAAACTCTCCCTTGACCATATGAAGGTGGATACTCTCTTTCAGTTTTACTCTTGACATGAACAGTTCAGATGCTGCGCTTTGGATATCATTAAATGAGAACCAGTTGTCCTCGTCAAACTCCATGAACCAGAGGGCAAGGGCACAGGAGGCCAGAAACCCGCTTTCAAAAGTGTCTATATAGCAATCTTTACAGTCTGCTCCTGCTGCTTCTGCAACGATAGCCGGAATATCAGGCTCTTCAAAATCAATTTCAGCACAGCTTATTTCAAAAGATGCAGGAAGCACGCTCTTTCTCAGACGCTGAAGAAACTGCTGCATCACAACCTCCATTCACCGCCAGAATAATCCAAACTGCTGAAACACGCCAGGGGTTGACAGTTTCTTAAATAAGTATTATGGTACTACTATACTAGAATAAGGAGGACAGATGAGCACACCACTGAGAATATCGGAAGCGGCTTCAATCGGAATGCATGCGCTGATAATGCTTGCGGAGCGGAAGGGTAAAGCAGTCAGCAACCGTGAAATAGCGGAAGGCTTTGCTCTCAGTGCAAATCATTCTTCAAAGGTAATGCAGCGGCTTCTCAAGAGTGGATATGTCACTGCGGTGCGTGGTCCTGCAGGGGGATATGCCCTTGCCAGAGATCCTGAAGAGGTGTCCCTTCTTGAAATCTACAGAGCCATCGACGGTGAACAGGAGAACTCTCGCTGCCTTTTCGGAAGAGGCAGGCACTGTAGCCTTAAGACCTGTCTTTTCGCCGGCCTGATAAGCGATACAGAGAAGCTTCTGAATAACTATCTCGGTTCCATGACCCTGAAGGATTTCATGGAGCGGGACATAACACTGGGAGCAGTGACTGGATGAAAAGGGAAATCATCACCATAGATGAAGAAAAATGTGACGGGTGCGGCATCTGCGTTCCTGCCTGTGCGGAAGGAGCGCTGCAGGTGGTGAACGGAAAGGCAAGGCTGGTTAAGGACTCCTACTGTGACGGTCTTGGCAACTGTCTCGGCGATTGTCCCCGGGGAGCCATAAGCATAGAGGAGAGAGAAGCTGATGCCTTTGATGAGAAGGCTGTCGAGGAACACCTTAAATCAAAGGAAACCCCTCATGTATGTCCTGGAACAATTACCAGAACATTTGCCTCTGCTCCTTCTGCTGTTGCCTCAACACCTGAGCAGGGCTCACAGCTTGAGCAGTGGCCGGTTCAGCTTCATCTGGTAAGTCCTGAAGCCCCCTGGTGGAATGGAGCCGATGTTCTTGCGGCTGCCAGTTGCGTTCCTGTTTCATACGGCGATTTCCAGAACAGAATGCTTAAGGGAAGAAAGTTGGTCATAGCCTGTCCCAAACTGGACAGAACTGAAGGCTACCTTGGAAAACTAACTGAAATATTCAGAAAAAACAGCATTTCCAGCGTAACCGTTGCCCACATGGAAGTGCCGTGCTGTTCCGGTCTTGTGGCAATGGTGGAAAGGGCGCTTGCCCTGTCAGGTAAAGTGATACCCTACAGAAGAATGAAAATAGGAATCCAGGGCGATCTCCTGGAAGAAAAATAGGAGGAAAGAAATGGGCATGTTCTGCTATCAATGTCAGGAAACCATGAAGAACAAGGGATGTACAGTCAGTGGTATGTGCGGTAAAAAACCGGACACTGCAAATCTTCAGGATCTTCTCATCTACACAGCAAAAGGTATCAGTGTGGTTGCGGAGATGGCAGGAAAAACCGACAGCAGGGTGAACCACTTCGTGACAAAGGCTCTTTTTACCACAGTTACCAATGTAAGTTTTGATGATGAGAGTCTCATTGAAATGATAAGACAGGGCCTGGCTCTCAGAAACAGACTTATAGAGGAAAACAGCATTTCAGAAAGCGATCTACACGATTCAGCAACATGGACAGGAAACACAAAGGAAGACTTTCTGAAGAAAGCTGCTGACGCAGGAGTGCTTGCCACTGATAATGAGGATATCCGTTCCCTCCGTGAGCTTATCGTTTACGGCTTAAAGGGTATTGCTGCATATGCAGATCATGCTGCTGTTCTGGGTTTTGAAGACCAGTCAGTCTATGATGCCATGACAGAGGGGCTTGCCTGCACAACCAGAGACCTTTCTGTGGATGAACTGGTAGGCAGAGTAATGAAGGTTGGAAATGCTGCCGTATCTGCAATGGCCATTCTGGACAAGGCCAACACAGAGACCTACGGCAATCCGGAGATAACAGAAGTAAACATCGGTGTGCGCAGCAATCCTGCAATACTCATTTCCGGCCATGACCTTAAGGACATGGAAGAACTTCTGAAGCAGACAGAAGGCACAGGTGTTGATGTTTACACCCACGGTGAGATGCTTCCTGCCAATTACTATCCCGCCTTCAAGAAATACGATCATTTTGTTGGCAATTACGGCAACTCATGGTGGCTCCAGAACAAGGAATTCGATTCATTCAACGGCCCTGTCCTCATGACCACCAACTGTCTTGTTCCTCCGAAACCTTCGTATATCAATCGAGTGTTTACAACAGGAAATGTGGCCTTTCCCGGCATTCAGGTAATAGCAGAGAGACCTGAGAACGGAGAGAAGGACTTTTCTCCGCTGATTGAAATGGCAAAAACCCTTCCTGCTCCCACAGAGATAGAAACAGGAAGCATTACAGGGGGATTTGCCCACGAACAGGTGTTCGCGCTGGCAGACAAGGTGGTAGACGCAGTAAAGACAGGAGCTGTGAAAAAGTTTGTGGTCATGGGAGGCTGTGACGGAAGACACAAAGGCAGGGACTATTACCGTGGGTTTGCAGAAGCCCTTCCTGAAGACACTATCATTCTCACTGCAGGGTGCGCCAAGTTCAGGTACAACAAGCTTAACCTTGGTGACATAGGAGGAATCCCCAGGGTTCTTGATGCAGGGCAGTGCAATGACAGCTACTCCCTGGCGCTTATCGCGCTTAAGCTAAAGGAAGTATTCGGTCTTGACGACATAAATGACCTGCCTATTGTGTACAACATCGCCTGGTATGAGCAGAAGGCGGTTACAGTATTCCTGGCGCTTCTTGCCCTTGGAGTGAAGAATATTCACCTTGGCCCTACACTTCCAGGATTCCTCTCTCCTGCAGTTGTGAATGTTCTTGTTGAAAACTTCAATGTGGGAGTAACAACCAATGTGGAAGATGACATAAGAACCATGATCGGCTAGACAATCTTCCAGGATTCCGGAAAAGCCCCTCTGCTGAAGAGCAGGGGGCTTTTCAAGTCTTTCGGCAGCCTGACCTGAGAATTCTTCTGAGCAGGTATTCTGTGCTTTCGGGAGGAGAGAAATACTCCATCTGTGTATGCAAGAAATACTGCAATGTCTGTCCCCTGTGAACAGTTCTGCTCAAAACCGGTTTTATGTGATGAGAAATATTCCCGAAGGTTGAAGCGAGCAGCAAAAGTACCTTTTCACACTGATTCTTTAGTATGATACCATGTTTCAGATTGTTGAATGGAATTATAAAGCAGTATAAGTCAGCCGTTCAAAAAGGGAGGTGTGCCCATGACAGGAAGATCTTCATTCCTGTAAATCATGCAGGAATCTGTCACCTTCAGCCTTTTGTCTCAGGCCTGTGTTCAGGCTGTTTGAACGGAGTTTCTTTGTATGAGTTTTATTCACGATGAGAGCGAATCCGGTTCAAATCTGAGAGTCAGCTCAATGAAGCTGCTTTTCAGATTTCTGCCTTTCATTCGTCCACACCGGAAAGCTTTTTTTCTGGCAGTAGTTCTGCTTGTTTTTGCCATTGCAGGGGAGCTTGCCGGGCCGCTTGTTCTAAGGGCGGTGATAGATGACGCAATTCCATCGGGAAGCATTTCCCGAATAGTCCGGTACTCCGGACTGTTCGCACTGATATTCATAGCAACAATGGCAATAGCCTATCTTCAGGTGATTATCGTAAGCAGAATCGGGCTGGGTATTGTCCGTTCCCTTAAGCGCAGGCTCTTTGATCATGTTCTTACTCTGTCAATGGCATTCTTTGACCGGAATCCCTCCGGTAAACTTATGGCTCGTGTGGAAAGTGACACCGAGCGCATGAGAATGCTCTTCAGTGAAACCAGCATGGCGCTTCTCAGAAATGCCGCAATGGTTGCAGGCACTCTTGTGATAATGTTTATGGCTGACCGCTACATAGCTCTCAGAGTAATGGCATTGACCATACCTGTAGGTCTTCTGGCTGTCCCTGTTCTGAGAAAGATGAGAGATGTGTGGGGAAGAGTCAGAAAATCCTATGCTTCAATAGCTGCGGTGGCCTCAGAGTTCGTTCGGGCAGTGCCTGTAATGCAGGTTTTCGGAACCACCGGTTACGCACAGGGCAAAATGCATGAAGAGGGTAAGGGCTTCTTCAGAAGGGAGCTTCATGCTTCCCTTATGGAATACAGTTTCTGGAGCTTCCTCGGTTCTATGGAGATAGCTGCTGTGGCGGTAATTTTCGCCGCAGGAAGACCAGGTGTTATAAGCGGAACTGTCACCGCAGGTACAGTTGTTCTCTTTGTTGAATACACCCGAAGACTCTTCGGGCCGCTGGTGATGTTCGGCGAAACCCTGAACCAGATACAGCGCGCTCTGGCATCAGGTGAAAGACTGATGGAAATCCTTGATACAGAAACACTCACACCTGACGGAACAGAGGGCGGCGGTAAATTTCCTTCAGACTGGAAGAGCATAAGGTTTGATGATGTGTGGTTCCGGTATTCAGAGGAGAGCCAGTGGGCCCTCAAGGGTGTGAGCTTCGCTCTGAACAGAGGAGAGACCATTGCGCTGGTGGGAGACAGCGGAGGCGGAAAGAGCACCATAGTCTCACTTCTCATGCGCTTTCACCATCCGCAGAAGGGTGTTATCTCCATTGACGGCAGGAACATCAACGATCTTACACTTGATACATGGAGAAGCGGGCTGGGTCTTGTCCTTCAGGAAGTGAACCTGTTCTCCGGCAACCTTTCCGGTAATCTGACAGTGTTCGACCACACTGTATCCCGAAAAGAGCAGGAAGAAGCCCTGAAAAGCATTGAGGCAGACGAACTGCTGAAGAGCATTTCAGGTGGTCTTGACGGGGAGGTAAGTGAAGGAGGCGCAAACCTTTCCATGGGTCAGAGGCAGCTTATCAACATAGCCAGAGCCATGCTCAGACAGCCTGAAGTGCTGGTGCTGGATGAGGCTACCTCAAGTGTGGATCCGGGAACCGAGCAGCGAATACAACGGGCTACCGATATGGCATTGAAAGGGAGAACAGCCCTTGTGGTGGCGCACCGTCTCTCTACCATAGAAAATGCATCTGGAATACTGGTGGTCCGCCACGGAGAGATAGCGGAGAGAGGAACTCACAGAGAACTCCTGCAGAAAAACGGCATCTACGCAAGGCTTCACAGGCTTCAGTTCGGAGGTGAACATGCGGTTCTCTGAAGGAATAAAAAAGTGGTCAGAGTATCTGAAGTGGATATTCAACTACTGGAAGCCTGTTCGCAAGTATCTGGTTTTCCTCATTCTTTTTACTCTGATTTCCAGTGCAGTTGCTCTGGGATTTCCTCTTGTCTTCAGGTATGTGCTGGATAATGTACAGGATATTCTGGGGACTGCTGATTCAGGAAAATTCAATAATCTTGTTCTGGTTCTGGCAGCTCTGGCTCTTGCCAGGTTCATTGCAGGACTCTACCCGTGTGCAAGGGGAATAATCAACAGTGCCATAGGTGTTCTTGTAAGGGATGATGTATTCCGCTCGATAATGCGGAAAGACTGGCGGTTTTTCAATAAATTCAGACCTGGAGACCTTACCACAAGGTTAACCGATGACATTACCGATTATCCAAGAATAGCCTGGTTCAGCTGCAGTGCATTCTTCAGAGCTCTGGAGTCAAGCTCAAGGCTTCTGTTCTGTATGGCGGTTATGCTCTTCATGAGCTGGAAGCTTACACTTCTGGCCCTGGTCCCCCTTCCATTGATGTTGTTCATTTTCTATACTGTGGAGCACAAATTCGGCAAACGGGTTGCTGCCAGCAGAAAGGCTACCAGCCATACAGGTGATCTTCTGGACAGCACCTTTGACGGCATTGCCATAGTGAAGGCCTACAGGGCGGAAAAACCTCTGACAGAAAGGCTTCACAGACTTCTGAACCAGCGTTTCGACATTGATTACTCCCTTATTAAGCTGGAGATGATTATTCACGGCCTCTACAGTTTGATAGGACAGGCAGGCAAGGTCACTGTGATGCTTGCCGGAGGCATCATGGTGGTAAGAGGCAGAATAGGCCTTGGTGATTTCTACGCCTTCTATGTCTATCTTGATATGCTTCTGGCTCCAATGATGGACATTCCCAACTTGTTTGTGGCATCCAGACAGGCTTTCGTTTCCATCGACAGGGAGAGGGAGCTAATGGATTTCCCTGAGCCTGGTAAGCCTGAGAATGCAGAATCTGTTCACAGAGTAAATACCATCACTGCTTCTGAAGCTTCCTTTGTCTATGATGACAGAGGCGGAGTGGAGAATCTCACCTTCTCACTGAAAGCGCCTGAGAAGATAGCTGTGGTTGGGGAGGTAGGTTCCGGCAAGACCACCCTGCTGAAGATGATAGCCGGGCTTCTTCCTGCACAGAAGGGCTCTCTTGAGATAAACGGCATTCCTTCTGAAAGAGCAGACATCAGGAAAACAGTAGGGTATGTGCCCCAGGACTCGGTGCTTCTGGGGGAATCCGTTGACGCCAATGTGCGTTTCGGCAGGGAACAGATAACCGATGCAGACATAACAAGGGCACTGGGAATAGCAGGCATAGGAAGAGATGAGCTTGATAAGGACAGGATTCTGGGCCAGAGAGGGGCAGGTGCCTCCGGAGGTCAGAGACAGCGAATAGCAATTGCCAGAGCCCTTGCAGGAAAACCGTCCCTCCTTCTTCTCGATGACTGCACCGCTGCACTTGACGCAGAGAAGGAAGAGGCATTCTGGAAAAACCTGGCTGAAGAAAACAATGCTCTCCTTGTACTGGTTGTTACCCACAGGGAAGCAACTGTAAAACAGAGCGACAGGGTTCTCTTTATCAACAGAGGCACACTGGAAGATACCGGAACCCATGAGGAGCTTCTTTCAAGAAACCCTGACTATGCCAGGGTTATTCGGGGAATGGAACCGGAAGCAGTCTGATGCTAAGTGAGGCAATCAGTATTTCCTGCAGTTGTCAGCCTGATGTTTCCTTTTCTGTCATGCTGCGAAATACCGGTAAAATGAAACTGCTGAAATCTGAACTCACCTTCAGAAATAAAGATTTTCCTTTCGGCATCTTTGGTTATGAGAGAACTGTTTCTGTTGCGGAGGTGTTCAATGAGTCCACTCAGCAAATCCGCCTCTGAGATATTCTCAGACTGCAGGCTCTGTCCCCACCTTTGCAGCGTGAACAGAACTGCCGGAGAGAAAGGTTTCTGTAATGCAGGTACAGTAATGGAGGTGGCTTCAGCTGTTGTTCACAAGGGTGAGGAGCCTTTCTTCACAGGAAACACCGGTACAGGGAACATCTTCTTCAACCACTGTTCAATGGCTTGTGTGTACTGCCAGAATCATCAGATAAGCAGGCACGGAGGAGGAAAGCTTTATTCCCCTGATGAGCTTGCCTGTGTTCTGCTCTCCTTTGAGCAGAAGGGGTGTCCCTCTGTTGGTTTTGTCTCTCCAGGTCACTACCTTCCTCTGGTTGCCGAAGCTGTTACAAAAGCCAGGAATATGGGGCTTACCGTTCCTGTTATCTGGAATTCAAACGGTTACGAAACCCTGGAGTATATCAGAATGCTTGAGGGTATTGTAGACATATATCTGCCGGACATCAAGTATATGGACCAGGGGTCAGGCATGAAGTATTCAGCAGCTCCCGTCTACCCTGAAGCAGCCAGGGCTGCCGTTACGGAAATGTTCAGGCAGAAAGGCCCTCTCAGCACGAGAAATGGTCTGGCGACAGAAGGTCTCTGCGTCAGACACCTGGTGCTTCCCAACAACCTTTCGAATACCGACGGGGTTCTTGAGTTTATAGCTTCTCTCTCAACTGAGATACCTGTAAGTCTCATGTCCCAGTACAATCCGCTCTGGAAGGCCGAGAATCACATACTGCTTTCCAGAAAACTGCAGGCAGGTGAGTACTGGAGAGCAGTTGAAAAGGCTGAAGCTCTGGGGCTTCACCGTACCCTTATTCAGGAGCCGGAGCAGTCGCCTGAGAGCTACCTGCCTGACTTCATCAGAGATGATGTTTTCAACGATTCAGAGCAGCAAGAAACCTTCTGACCTGAGCGGCAGGCTCTTCAGCGTTCATTATTGCAGAGACCACAGCCACACCGGAGCATCCTGCATTCATAAGCATACCGGTATTGTCAGGGTTTACCCCTCCGATGGCCACCAGAGGCAGAGAACAAACTTCTGACAGTTCCTTTACAGCCTCCAGTCCAAGGGGTTTTCCCGCATCCTTTTTCGTTTCAGTTGTAAACACCAGATTGGCAGCGATGTAATCAGCTCCGTCGGCGCAGGCCCTTGAGGCTTCTTCAGGAGTTCTGGTGGAAACCCCGATTACTGCTTCCGGCCCCATAAGGGAACGGGCAATGTCTGCAGGCATGTCACTCTGTCCCAGGTGCACTCCGTCGGCTTCTGAAGCCATTGCCACATCTATTCTGTCGTTTACCACAAACCAGGCTGAGTAGTGGAGGCAGAGGTCTTTCAGTTTAAGCGCGGAACCGAGCATCTCTCCGGTTGAGGCGTTCTTGTCGCGAAGCTGTACAAAACGAACTCCTGCTTCAAGGGCTTCCCGAACAGTTGGGATCACTCCTCTTCCTCCATGAAGCACAGGGTCTGTCACAAGGTAGAGCTTCAGCGCATCTCTCAGATCAGCCTTCATTTGCCGGTCTCGATTCTGGCTTTTTCAAGAATAATCACAGAGTCGGTATCTGCCAGTCTGTCCAGGAACAGGGGAACGAAAGAACCTGGACCGCCGCATTTATTTGAGGCGATCTCACCTGCAATGTTGTAGCTTGTAATTCCGGCAGCCACCCTGTGGAGCAGAGGTGCGTCTGTTACTGCAGCAAAGCAGGCCACTGCTGTGGTTGCGCCGCATCCTGTGCCGGTTACCATTCCCATGAGAGGATTGCCGTTTAGCACCCTTATCCATTCGCTGCCGTCTGTTACGAAATCCGTTTCACCGCTTACCGCTGTTACTATGCCGCTTTTCGAGGCGAATTCCCGAAAAAGTTCTTCGTGACCTTCTCCGGAAGCAAGTGAATCCACCCCTCGTACTGCTCCTGCTGTTCCTGCAAGGGAGAGTATTTCCCCTGCATTCCCCCGGACAACAGCTATCTTCAGCTCTGAAAGAAGAGTTTTCACAGCATTGGTTCGAAGCTCAGTAGCCCCTGCGCCCACCGGATCAAGCACTATGGGAATACCCTTGTTTTCAGCAGCGTGTCCTGCGGCAACCATGCTGCCCAGAAGCTCCGGAGTTATGGTTCCTATGTTAAGCAGCAGCGCCCCTGCAAAACCGGCCATTTGAGGTGATTCTGCAACTGACGGAGCCATTACCGGAGCCGCTCCCATTGCGAGTGTGATATTGGCAGTGAAGTTCATGACAACAGAATTGGTTATGTGATGAATCATAGGGCGGGCTTTGCGCACAGCAGCAGCAGCTTCAGCCACAGTTTTCGAATTGAATGTGCCGTTCATAAGTTCTCCTCTGCAGAAAAGTGCTTTTCTCTGATCTGTATGGAAACATATGAAGGATTTATCAGTTCGTCCTACAGAAAGGTTTCCAGGCGGACAGTTCTGAGGTCAGGCATCCCTCGTTGCAGGGATTATATTTTTCACCCTTCAGAATCCGGTAATTATCAGATCTGCCAGGTGACTGTGAAAGGTTCCTGCAAGGGCAGCAGAGAACTGTACAGGTCAGTGTAAACTGGGCAGGTAGTCATTTTTCAGCAAAAAGTTACCTCCTGGCAGGGGCAACTTTGAAGAGAAGCACTTTACAATCCGGAACATACTTTCCAACGATTCCAGGCAAAAAGCCACTGATTCGGGCAAACTTGCCACTTGCAGCACTGGGGTCAATCTCATTCGTAAACAGGGTATTGAATTTGTCGCCGGCAATCGGCAGATCTTCCCGGCAATACAACACCTGTGAAGACAAAAGGTGAATACAACTATACCGGACAAAACATCCGAGCAAATCAAACAAATCTGTTCTGTCAAGTTGATTCATCAATATTATGTTAAAGACTGGGTTTTGTTGTCATTTATCTGACTGGTTCAGGGGTTCATTGAAAGCAATTTTGTTCAGAACAACCCTATGAACCAGACGCAGGCCGGCAGGGCATTGGTTAAGGGGCACTACTTCGCTGGTTATACGGAGCGTTATGAGTGAATCTGCCTGACTCGACATACCTGTTCTCAGCAAACCGCAAAGCTGAAAGATTCTTATTTGACAACACACTACAATGTAGTTACAATTAGGACATGAAAGAAATCCGATTCGAATGGGATCCTGATAAAGCGAAACTCAATGTTGAGAAGCATGGAGTAACCTTTGAAGAAGCAGAATCGGTCTTCTATGATGAACAAGCCATTCAGTTCTACGATGATGAGCACTCTGAATGGGAAGCCAGGTTCCTGATGCCGGGTCTGAGTGTTAAGCTGAAACTCCTACTTGTATGTCACTGTTTCAGAGAGAAGGACTCGGTCATCAGAATCATATCAGCCAGGAAAGCTGTAAAAGCTGAGTCCAGGCACTACAGGAGGTGAGAAGTAATGGAAAATGAATATGACCTTTCAAAGATGAAGTCTCGGAAGAACCCCTACGCTAAGCAGCTCAAGAAGCAGATTACTCTTCGCCTTCAGCCCGAGATCATAGAGTACTTCAAGGAGATGGCCAGGGAATCTGACATTCCTTACCAGAGTCTGATCAATCTCTACCTTCTGGACTGTGTAAACAGCCACCGGAAACTCAAAATGGAGTGGTCTACAGTCTAGTATTTCGATTCACCATAAGCATTACATATGCTCCTGAGCCAAATCGAAATTCCTCCATCTGTGAACAACCGGTTCAGCGTTTGTCTCCCTTATACCCTGCAGAATACGCTCCTTCAGCTCTTCCTTTGAGTTAACCCGG
>PDWJ01000864.1_pt1 | contig 55980 bp, 45 predicted proteins | sample 1430881 | NCBI WGS metagenome assembly PDWJ01 (sample SAMN01162460, study PRJNA174530) | Oral metagenome, whole genome shotgun sequencing project. | biome: Marine environment; feature: Marine mammal; material: Swab sample of the gingival sulcus; isolation source: swab sample of gingival sulcus...
ATTGTACTTAATACCGAAAGTGTTAATTTATTTGAAGCAGCGCAAAAGTTTATTAGTTTTGTTATAGTGTAAAAACAATCAAAAAACAACCGAAATGAATGAATTGCCTATTCAACCCAAAAATAACAGCAAAGATCTGCGCAACAACATAATTGTCATCGCACTTATACTTATTTTAGCAGTAGTGCTAGTTTTGTTTTTCATGCAACGCAAAGATCACCGAAAAATAGTAAGTGAAATACGTGCGGAAAAAGATTCTATTCAAATGGAATTGTTGCAAATAGCCTCCGGATATGACTCTCTCCGCACTGAAAACGACACCATCAATGCGCAGCTTCAACTGGCACAAACGAGGGTACAAGACCTTTTAATAGAGGTGGAACAGACTAAAAAAATAAGTTATAAGCAAATCAGTGGATATCAAAAACAGGTAACTACGCTGCGTGGTATCATGCGCGACTTTGTGCTTCAAATCGATTCGTTAAACAAGCGAAACGAAATCCTTTTAGCTGAAAACACTAAAGTAAAAGAGCAGTTCAAACAATCTGAAATGAAAAATGAACAGCTCAACCAGGAGAAACAGCAATTGCAACAAAACCTGAAACTGGCAGCCATGCTTGAAGTACGTTCATTAGTTGCCGAACCTTTGAATAACAGGAGCAAAGTAACCAAGTTTGCTAAACGAACGAAGAAAATACGTATCTACTTCATCTTAAACAGCAATGTTACTGCAAAGCGCGGTGCAAAAAACATCTACGCCAGAATTATGCGCCCCGACCAGTTATTGTTGTCAAAATCGTCTGATAATGTTTTTCAGTTCGAAGACCTGAAAATACCCTACTCTGCTATGCGCGAAATCAATTACGAAGGGCTGGAAATTCCGGTTGCCATATATTGGGATAACTCCGATGAACCTGAGCTGATGCCTGGAACCTATGAAATTAATGTGTTTGCCGATGGCAATGAAATAGGCGAAACAACTTTTGAAATTAAATAGCGGCATGGAGTATTTTTCTTTAGTAGCACCAATGCTGCTTTTTGTTACTACGTTTTCGCAGAATGAAGAAGAGTTGTCGAACATTAAAACTAATCTCACTGGCAACGGTGTTTTTTAGGCCGGGTTTCGTATGGTAAACTACATTTGAACCCGCTATATTGAAAATAACCCTGATGTAAAACAACGTAAACTGGTTAATGTGTCAGTACTTAATGTAAAATAGATTTTGCAATATTTATCATAGCTTATTTACATGTTACGAAAGGGTAAGAACATTTGGAAAGGCAACAAGAGATAGTTTATTTTATAGGCACAGGGTTGCTTCTAACGAAAAAATAAAATATTACCACATTCTTTCAACAACATTGGTTTGGCGATGTTAATTAAACTAAAATGCCTTAATTAAGAAATATGTCTGAAAATTCTGAAAAAAAACTCTTCCTCCTTGACGCTTATGCTTTGATTTACCGAAGTTACTTCGCTTTTATCCGTAACCCACGGTTTAACTCAAAAGGGATAAACACATCAGCAATGCTGGGTGTAACCAATACTATTGTGCAACTGATAGAAAAGGAAGATCCCCATTTGTTGGGCGTTGTTTTTGATGTATCGGAACCTACCTTCAGACATAAAATGTACCCTGAATACAAAGCCAACCGGGAAGCAATGCCCGAAGACCTTCGAAAATCAGTACCTTACATCCGGAAGATTGTAGAAGCTTTTAATATACCCATTATCGAGAAAGCAGGATTTGAAGCCGATGACGTTATTGGCACACTGGCAAAAAAGGCAGAAAAAAAGGGGTATACTACTTACATGATGACACCCGATAAAGATTATGCGCAACTGGTTTCCGAAAACACATTTCTTTACAAACCGGCAAAATCGGGTAACGAAGCTGAAGTTTGGGGTTTAAAAGAGGTACAGGAGAATTTCGGCATTCAACGGGCAGAACAGGTAATTGATATTCTCGGGTTGATGGGTGACAGTTCGGATAATATTCCGGGATGCCCGGGCATAGGACCTAAAACTGCGGAAAAGCTAATATCAAAATTCGACAGTATAGATGGTGTTTATGAAAATATTGAGCAGTTGAAAGGGAAGCAAAAAGAAAACCTTGCAGAATATGAACAACAGGTACGGCTTTCGCGGCAATTGGCTACAATAATTTTGGATGTTCCCATTGAGTTCGATACCAAAACCCTGACACGCGAAGAAATTAACCGGGAAGCTTTGCTTGCGTTGTTCAACGATTTGGAATTCCGCACCCTTTCTGAAAGACTAAACCTGAAAAAAGCCCCGGAGCCTGTTGCCACGCAAGGTACACTTTTCGATACCGGACCTACAGAAACTGCGACAAAAACAGTAAATACCATACAAACCATACCTCACCAGTATTATCTGGTAGAAAACGAAATGCAGCGGGCAAGCCTGCGCGCTGAACTGGCAGTACAAAAGGCATTTTGCTTTGATACTGAAACAACCGGGCTCGATACCATTTCTGCTGAACTTGTATGTTTTTCATTCACATTCAGAAACCACGAAGCTTATTGCGTTACCATCCCTGCTGATCAGGATGAAGCCAGAAAAGTGGTAGAAGAATTCCGCATTATTTTTGAAGATGAAAATATTGAAAAAATAGGACAGAACATCAAATACGATATGTTGATGCTCAAGAACTATGGTATTGAGGTAAAAGGCAAGCTATACGATACTATGTTGGCACACTATTTAATCCAACCCGACTTAAAACATAACCTCGATTTTCTTTGCGAAACTTATTTGAATTACCAAAAAATTCCTACCAGTAACCTTATTGGTAAAAAAGGTGCTAACCACCGCACTATGCGATCGGTACCCACAAATGAACTACGCGACTATGCCTGTGAAGATGCCGACCTTTGTTTTCAATTGAAAGAAGCCCTTGATCCGTTACTCGATAAGTACGAAGTAAGAGATCTTTTTGAAAATCTGGAGATGCCACTTGTTCCCGTATTGACCGACATGGAATTTACGGGCGTTAAAATTAACTCCGATGAATTGAACAATTATGCCGGAGTTTTGCGCAAACAAATTATTCAGCTTGAAGAAGATATTTATGCATTAGCTGGTGAAACTTTTAATGTGTCGTCACCGAAACAACTTGGCATTATTCTGTTCGAAAAACTAAAAATAGATGCCAACGCAAAAAAAACAAAAACGAAACAATATTCAACCGGCGAAGAAATTTTAGTTAAACTGATCAACAGACACCCAATTATTCAAAAAGTACTGGATTACAGAGAATTAAAAAAGTTACTTTCAACTTATGTTGAAGCCTTGCCACAAATGGTAAACCCCAAAACCGGACGGATACATACCTCATTTAACCAAGCTATTGCCGCAACGGGAAGGCTCAGCTCGGTGAACCCTAACCTTCAAAACATACCCATAAGAACTATAAATGGACGCGAAATTCGAAAAGCTTTTATTGCGTCAGACGATAGCCACACCTTCCTTTCAGCCGACTATTCGCAAATTGAACTACGCATAATGGCTGCAATGAGCAACGACAAGGAGATGATACAGGCATTTAAAGAGGGAAAGGACATTCATGCTATTACTGCATCAAAAATTTATCAGGTGCCAGAAAGTGAGGTGGATAGCGAAATGCGAAGAAAAGCCAAAACCGCCAATTTTGGCATTATTTACGGCATTTCAGCTTTCGGACTGGCACAACGGCTAAATATTTCACGCTCAGAAGCCAAAGCGTTGATAGACGGATATTTTAAAAGTTTTCCCAGTATTAAAAGTTTTATGGACAAACAAATTGAACTTGCAAGAAACCAGGGGTTTGTTCAGACAATTAAAGGGCGAAAACGTTATTTAAATAATATTAATTCTGCCAATGCTGTTGTTAGAGGTATTGCTGAACGAAACGCCATTAACGCACCCATACAGGGATCGGCTGCCGATATTATCAAAATTGCGATGACCAATATCTTTTGGCAGATGAAACAAAAAAACCTGAACTCTAAAATGGTTTTGCAGGTACACGATGAACTAAATTTCGATACACTTAACAGCGAGCTAGAAACGATGAAAAAGCTTGTAAAAACCGAAATGGAAAATGCAGTAAGTATTGGCATACCGCTCACAGTAGATATAAATGCTGCAGATAACTGGCTTGACGCACACTAGGCATTATCTAAATAATTAAAACCGGAAAAGATTACCACGAAGAGATGAAAATATCTCTTGAAATCTGCAGCAACCCTATTTATGGCAAAGAGGAAAAAAGCGTTTTATCTGTTGATAAAATTCATTAAAGAATACAAAAGAGGTAACTGCCCGGTAAGCTAAAAGTTGTTTTGAAAATAAAAAATGCGCTGTTTCCCTAAATTCACTTTTAGTGTTCATTTACTATCTTTGCAACTGCTTTAATTTCAAAATGAACAGCTTAACTCAATATCAAGATACCTCTTCAACAGGCCATTCTGCAACTACCAATGACACAGGCTATTTGCAAATTTCGAAAAAGAGCCAGCAGGAGCAAACTGTTAACCACCCCACCTGGAAAGAAATACGCAGCTGGCACTATTGGCGGCAAAAAAATATGGTTTTTGATAATTCTTGCTATATGCCGGGTATTTATAATTCTAACCTGGATTATCATACAGCTGTCCCTGGCAATCAGATAAAACTACCTGTACGAGAACGGAATAACGTTAACAACGACTGGATTACAATAGTCCTGCTTGTGGTAATGGTTTTACTCGTGTCTGTAAAAATAGGATTTCAGAATTACCTGAGTTCCGTATTTCAATCTGTTTTTAACTATGCTGTTTCCAACAGGATGTTTCGCGAAAAAAACTACTCCATTTCCCATGGGGCCTTTCGGCTGGAACTAATTTTTTATATTATGTCAGCTGTTTTTATTTTTAATATACCACAGCTTAAACATCAACTCTTGTCAACAGAAAATAACCTGCTTTTATTTATAAAGATCATTGGTTTCATCATCCTTTTTTTTGTTATAAAAAAACTTATTTATCGTTTTGTGGGCAAGGTTTTTAACAATGTTCCCGAAACTTCGGAATTTTTATTTAATCTCGACAACTACAACCGCGCATTGGGAATTATTTTTATCCCAATTGTCGCACTAATAGTCTATTACCCTTTCGGGAATCACCATTTTGCAATTTTTCTGGGTATTGTAATAACTATTATTATGCACAGTTTACTGCTATTTAGGGGTATTGTCATTTTATTAAAAAAACATTTTTCTATATTTTATCTCTTTTTATACCTTTGTACCCTTGAATTTTTACCCTTGCTTTTAATTTATAAAGTAGTGGTAGGATAAAAGGGGGTCAAGTTTCATTAAAAGCAGAATAATTTGAAAATCAAGAGCATTTTAGTTTCACAGCCAAAGCCACTGATTGGGAAATCACCCTATTTTGAGCTTGCAGAAAAAAACAACCTAAAAATCGATTTTAGGCCGTTTATAGAAGTTGAAGGTATTGCTGCCAAAGAATTTCGAAAAACAAGAATACATATCCTGGAACATTCAGCTGTAATCTTCACTAGTCGTACAGCCATTAACCATTTTTTCAGGATAAGCCAAGAACTGCGGCTCACCATTCCGGATAGCATGAAATATTTTTGCATTTCGGAGGCTACTGCATTTTATTTGCAGAAATACATTGTTTACCGTAAACGAAAAATCTTTTATGCCGATGGGCGTTTCTCTGATCTGGTAGGCATTATGAAGAAACATAAAAATGAAAAGTTTATCGTGCCGCTTTCTGATATTCATAAACAGGAAATTCCCGATCTGCTTGACAAGGAAGGCTATACCTATACAAAAGCCATTCTTTATCGTACCGTAAGTGCCGATTTATCCGATCTTAGCGATATTAAATATGATGTATTGGTATTTTTCAGTCCTTCGGGAATAAAATCATTATTTCAGAATTTCCCTGATTTTAAGCAAAACAGTACACGTATTGCCTGTTTTGGGCCTTCAACGGCCAAAGCGGTTCGCGATGCCGGATTAAGGCTGGATATTGAAGCACCTACATCACAAGCTCCATCTATGACAATGGCACTGGAGCAATACATAAAAAAGACAAACAAAGTATAATCGAAAAAATAATTTTAATTTTGAAAGGCTGTTTGTCAGGTGACAAACAGCCTTTTTTATTCCGATGGAAAACATACAGAAAATCAAGGACAACAGCCATTACCGTTTAACTTTTAAAAAGGTTGAACGGCTGTGCAGCAAAAAAGTAATCGAAAGTTTGTTTACAAATGGCGATTCTTTTTATGTTTATCCCTTGAAGTTTGTATTTCTGAATACCCAACTACCATTTAAGGTGCCGTTGCAGGCAGGTTTTTCGGTGAGCAAACGCACTTTTAAAAAAGCTGTACAGCGAAATTTTTTAAAACGCCGGATGCGCGAAGCTTACCGGCTAAATCGCCACGATCTTCATAATGTATTAAAATTCAGCAACTTACAACTAGCTGTTTTTGTGGTTTATTCTGCAAAAGAAACAAATGACTATCAGGTTATTGAAAAAGCAATGGTTAAAGGGCTGGCAAAACTTTGCACCATACAAAAAGCAACTTCATAAACCGTTTAATTTTTCTTTACCGAAAGTACAACAAAGCACTTAAAATTTACAAGTTTTACTCCTCATCCATTAGTTCCGACTGCATCCTTACCGAATCTTCATGAATCAACTGAAACAGTATTTTCACAAAAGTTTCATTCATATCAAGCTTTTTACCCAGATTAACCCTATTGTCCATCAATTGACTCCAACGGTTCATTTGCAATGCGGTTACGTTGTTATCCCTCTTATAGCGGCCAATTTCTTTAACAACCGACATCCTCGATGCAAGTGTTTCCATCAATTCATTATCGATGGCATCAATGCGGTTACGTAAAAGGTCAAGCTGATTCTCAAAATTGGGATTATTGGCATTTTCGTGCCTGATTACAAGCTTATCCAACAATGTCGCTAAATCAGCAGGTTTTAGTTGCTGGGCTGCATCGCTGAGTGCACATGCCGGGTCTACATGCGATTCAAGCATCAGCCCGTCCATTCCCATATCGAAAGCCTTTTGTGAAATTTCGTATAAAAATTCGCGTTTACCGGCAATATGGCTGGGGTCACAAATAACAGGCACCCCCGGCACTTGTCTTTTCAACTCAATGAACGTCTTCCAGTTAGGATAGTTTCTGTATTTTGTTTGGCGAAAGGGCGTAAAACCACGATGAATAGCAACAATGTTTTTTATCCCCGAACTATACACCCTTTCTATAGCGCCAATCCAGAGTTGCACATCGGGATTTACAGGGTTTTTAACCATAACAACTACATCGGTGCCTTTTAAAACATCGGCAATTTCCTGCACTACAAAAGGGCTTGCTGTTGAACGTGCTCCAATCCAGAGCACATCAATGCCGGCATTCAGCACTTCTTCAGCATGCTGGGCGTTAGCTACTTCTGTACCAACCGGCAAGCCTGTTTCCTGTTTTACTTTTTTAAGCCACTTTAAACCTATGGAGCCAACACCTTCGAAAGAGCCCGGGCGGGTACGCGGTTTCCACACTCCTCCCCTGAAAAGGAAAACCCGCTTATCTTTTGCCAGTAAATGGGCTGTATCTAATACCTGCTTTTCTGTTTCAAGGCTACACGGCCCGGCAATTAACAGAGGGTTATCAATATTTGGCAACCAAGTTTTTATAGGATTAATATCCAATTTCAGTGTCATAATTATTTAGTATAAAGTTTAACTATTTTTTCTTCGTTTTTAAGCAAGTTCGGACTTTCTCCTTCCAAAATGCTTCTGATGCCGTTGGCATTTAATATTAAATTTTTCAGTGCTTCATCTTCTCCATTTTTAAGCTTATCGCGAAATTCTTTAAGATGTTTGATATACACATCAAGCGATTCAACTACATAGTTTCTATTTTGCTGAAAAATGGGATACCACATGGTTACCGAGCTTTTTGCCAAACGAACTGTTGACCGGAAACCTCCGCTGGCCAGATCGAAAATAATATTACGGTCTTCTTTTGACTGAACGGCATTAGCCAGGGCAAAAGCAGCAGCGTGAGGCAAATGGGAAACAAAAGCAGTGCTGTGATCTTGTTCATCGGCAGTCATATACGCCAGCTTCATACATAGTGCCTGAAGCATTTTTTCTGCCAGGGCTATATGTTGCGGGCCGGAATCATCGGTATTGCACAAGATGGCTATTTTACCCGTAAAAAGGTTGTCAACTGCTGCATCGGGCCCCGAGTTTTCTGTTCCCGACATTGGATGTACCGGAACAAAATTTTTGCGTCGTGGATGGTCTTTAACAGCTTCTATAATACTACGCTTGGTTGACCCCATATCTATTACCGTAGTTCCCGGATCAATATGGGTAAGAATTTCAGGTAGCACTTCCAACTCCTTATCCACAGGTATGGCAACTATTACCAAATCGGCATTTTTAACTCCTTCGGGCATAGGGAGAATATTGTCAACCAAGCCCGAAGCCAGTGCTTTTTCGGCGTGTATTTTATTATTATCCACACCTGTAAATTCACTTGCAAATTGTGCCCGCCGCAGGTCTTTCGCCAGCGATCCGCCAATTAATCCCAGTCCGACTATTGATATTTTCATTCGTTTATAATTGCTTTTTTTTGCCCAAAAAAGAAATGCAAAAGTCCATTTTACCCGTTTATCGTTATTCAATAAAATAAAAAAGGCCCCGAAGTATTCGAGACCTTTTGTAAAATATTATTATTCATCCAATATTCTACTTTCCGATCCCGAAAACCGGCGCGAAATAAAAATAAAAGTAGAAATAGCTATTGATGAAAAGTTTCATTTTTAAATAAATAAGGACACAAATATAGAGATATATTTTAAAAACATTGCAAATTATTCCAAATTGAATTATTTGTTAGCGCGGAGCACGGTTCTTTATCAACTTTTTTGAATGCACCGGAACTCCGTTTTCATAAATATTAATCAAATAAATACCCGCCGGATACCTTGAAAAATTAATGTTTTCAGAAAAACCTGCATATACACTTTTATAATGTTTTGCAAATATTTTTTGTCCATAAATATCAAACACTGTTATTTCAATATTATCCACTTGTTTATCTGGCTGTATAGCAACAAAAACATCGTTAAATGCCGGGTTCGGGAAGACAGATATATTTCCGGGCGAAAGTTCGGTGACCGGAGCTTTCACCGGTGTTTGTATGCGCAGGTTATCAATGTTCCATCCCCAACCATGGGCAAAGGGGTCGGAATATAACCGAAAACGTATTAATACGGTATCACCGGCATAAAAATTGCCCGATTGAAGCATATTTATTTCCCGTTTGACATACCAGTCTGAACTTCCGATCGTTTTTGAGTCCTGCCCTTCGATGTTATCGTTGTATTTTTCTTTCCATACGGCATGGGCTCCCGAATCATATCCATCGAGAAATGGCAGCCAGGTTTTGCCTGTATCAACACTACCCTCAACTATCACATAATCCCAGAAATCTTCGTCACCAAAATTAGCAAGCGTTTCACCTGGTTCAACCAATACCACTTCATCGAAACTCATCTCTGCATTTTCGTTTAAAACCACAGGATATTTCAACATGGTTGTAAAATTAAACTCCATATTGTTTTTCCCGGGACTGGGATAAGGATGCGGGCTGTTAAGGGAACTATTGTCAAAATTGGAATCTTTATAAATAGAAAAATCATATTGAATAAAATCGCTGGAAGAAGTATTAAAATCGTTTAAATACTCTGTTACCGGTTCAAATATGCGTTCGATGGTAAAAGAAAATGGCATGTCAACTGGTAAAGATATTGTGTTTTTTGCCATCGAAGCGTCAACTGCCACAATTCGATATTCAATCTTATCGCCATCTTTAAGCGTATCGGTATCAACCGGAAAAACACCCTGATAGAGCATTGCCGAATTGGCAGAAAGGCCAAACGGAGGCTGTGTAACACCATTGATAGCATATTCAACAAAAACGGTATCTAAACCCAGATTATCGCCGACATAAACCTTTAATGGTATATGGCTTTCAGTATCTAAGAAATAAGAAATAGGTTGATGTACAATCTCCGGTATTTCCAAATCGGGGCCAATTTTAACACTGAGTAATTCTTCGGGTGCTTCTGTAGGCATATGAAAAATCCTGTTGCGGTTATCTTTGGCAGAAATATAATAGTTATAAGTAACAGGGGTACTTTCCGGATGAATTGTTGCAGTAAAAACACCTGAAGAGTCTATATAATTCATTAATATTGAATCCATTGCCTGGCCAGCATCGCCTGTATTATAAATCAGAAATACTGAATTGCTATCGAGCTCATTGCCATTATCAATATTAAGGTTAAAAACAATGGGTTTTAACTCCTCGCTATCTTTGGGTTCATTCAGGTTTATGAAAAGATAATTCCATCCTATATCATCGAGAATACCAGTTGCCAGGGGCCCCGGATCATGCACTGCCTCGGCCTTTGCTATGGAATGGGTCATTAAGGAATTCCCGGTTGACGGCGGATAAGTGCCGTCGTTCAGGTGATAAATGCTTGAGCCGTTATCCCAAGATGAGGGGGAATACAAGCGCGGCGGAATATTATTATTTGAATACATCGCCGATAAACTTTGGGCATATAACCGGCCCGATGTTAATGCTTGGAATAAATCATTTGAAGGAGCTGCAAACTGAGTAGTATCAACCAAATACTGGATTAAATTATTAACAACCAGCAAATCGAAAGCTGCAACATCGCCGATTTCGTAGTAATAATAAGTTCCAATTTCTTCAGTGGCGTTAAAAAAACCTGTAAATCCCAATCCATGAGCAATCTCATGCAGTACAACAGTTACAAAATCATATAATTCCAAAGGGGTTTGGCCATCGGTACCAAAATACCAGTTAATATCTTTATTAAATGTACAAACAATATCAGGATAACCATAAGGGTTAATATCAGCACGTGCTAACTTTTCAGCTACCGGTAAAGCGTAATACTTTCCTTTATGCGGAATATTTTTAAAATCATTTATGTATTCAGCAGGCGATGCACTGCCCAGAATATTTTCATCCTGAGATCTCCAGTTTGCCTGAACTTCTATTGTTATCTCTGATTCGATAATAGCCTCCCAGATACTTACAGCATATTCAAAAGCTGCTTTAGCATCATCGGGAAACAGGCTGTAAGTAACATTAATATTAGACTTTTTAGTATTTCCAGATTTCAGTAAAAATCTTTCAGGCGGTGGAATATAAATTTTCTCCGTTTCTTCTGATGCATGGCATACAACAGGTACTGGCTTAATTAAACGATTTGCTTTTCTTTGCGCCATCGGTTGGGCAACTATAGCAAAAAAAACAACAACTGTTAGTATTAATCTTTTCATTTCCTTATTTGCTGATAAATACAAATTTATGATACAATATACTCTGCGACAATTTTCAGATTTTCTTTGTCGGAATTAATATTGCAAGGTTACAGGTATTTTAGATAAATAACAAAAAAAGATGCCGGCATAGCTCCGAAACCAACAATAATACATTGTTTTTTAGCAGTTTATATCACGCACAACACGTGTTTTTCTTTTTACTGAAAAGTATTTTGGAAAGAAGCACAGGTAAGAAAAATAAGCAAATCAATGCTATTAAAACTTATACATTTTTAGTTTTTTATAATCTTTCTGGTTATCCTGCTTAATTTTTCTCCCGATATACTTGCCAAATATATTCCGGAGCTCAAAGTTGACATATCAACTTGTATTTTATGGTTATAGCGAATATCATTAACTGTTTTTGCATAAATAGTTTCTCCGGCAAGGTCTGATATCGTAATTTGAACCGATGATTGCGTATTGGCAACATTATTTATATCGAATACCAGCTTGTCAACAAAAGGATTTGGATATATATTAATTTGGGTACCTGCCAAAATTTCCTTTGCAGGAGTAGTGGTTTCATTTTGTATCTTCAGGTTATCAATTGCCCATCCCCATCCATTTAACGAATTATCGGCAGCCAGCCTGAACCGGATTATAATTGTATCACCAGCTGAGAAAGCACCATTTTCTGTTATTGAAAAAGAATGTGGAGAAAACATATTAGCCTGACCCGACGCATAGGAACAATTGTTTTTTATTGATGTTATAAATTCATTTTTCCATGTTACGTTTTTGCCTGCATCATATCCGTCGGAAAGTGGTGTCCAATGTACACCAAAATCTTTACTGGCTTCTACAATTACGAAATCATAAAAATTATCTTCTGTATAATTCGAGCCTAATTCTCCGGGCTCAACCAATACTATTTCTTCAAATGACAGTCGGCCATTTTCTTCGACAATAACCGGATACTTCAAGGCGGCAATAGTATTCTTCTTTAAACCTTCAACACCTGATTCGTTGTATGGAGAAAATGTATGCAACGTATTATTGGAAAAATCATAAGGAGTAGATATCTGAAAACCATCAAAAACAAAATCCTGTGCATTATCTTCGAAATCAGAAGAATAACCTCTCACAGGATTATAAAATGCAACAATTTCAACATCATAAAAACCATTCGATGGCATATATCTTTTGTTTTTTCTTGCAGAAACATCTTCTGCAACTACCCTGTATTCCACAATGTCGTTAACATTAAGTTTTATGGGAAATTTGAGGTCGCCGGTATAAATATCGCCTCTTTCAGATTCAAGTGAGAATGGCTCCTGTTCAATACCATTGATGGTATATTCAACTTTCACTGTATTAATTCCCAGGTTATCTTTTGCTTTTACAGAAAAATTTAAGGTTGGATTAAAGGCAGAAATCAACCGGATTGGATTAAATTTAAGTTCAGGCAGATAATAATCAGTCCCAATTTTAAAAGACAACATGCTTGAGGGTGCATCTTTCGGAAAAAAACAGTTACTGTTGTCGGCAGCTTTTGCTGAATAAAAATATTGAACCCTGCCAATGTGCTTATTAACCGGCAACCAACCTTCAAATTTTTTGGTATAGTTATTTAAAGTTAGTTGTAGCGAATCGCGAGTTTTAAAATTGTCGAATGAAAAGTGAAATTTTACAGCGTTGTTGTCGATATTGAGTGGAGTAAATACTTCACAGATTATAGGAATAGAGTCAGCAGTTTCTTCAATATCGTAGAGTTCTTCCATTTTAAAATAAGCAGTTTCCCAGCCTATTTCTGATATTACATTCAATGTGTTTTCTCCAAGATTATGAATAGCTTCACCTTTATAAGCATAAGGCGACATTAATTCTCTCTCGCCACTATCGTTAAATTTTTTCAAATGGTACAAGCTTATTCCCGGGCTCCATGATGTGGGAGAAAAAACGTCAGAATGGTCTTCGCTGGAATACTTGAATTTCAGACTATTGGATGTAAACTGATTATGGAGTTCACACGAAGGAATTTCAAATACGTTGGAGTCCACCAATTGTTGGTTGCTTTTATTAAACAAATATATATCGTAAATACTGGGTGTTTGGGTTGGGTTATTTATTTTCCCCTGACTGCCATCTGTGTCAAAAAAACCAGAAAACCCCAGTCCATGAGCTATTTCATGTAATATTGCCGAAACAAGGTCGTACTTGGTTACCGGTGTATTGCCATCGGTTCCAAAATACCAGTTAACCTGGCTGTTAACAAAGCAAACAATATCAGCTTCCTTGTCCTGGTTAATATCTTCTCCCATTAGTTTTTCCGCCAGAGCAATAGGGTAATATACATCGTCAAATGGAGCTGCAGGAAAATTTTTTATAAAATTAGTTGCTCCTGCGTAGGCCAGTAAATTACCGCATTCTTCTTCCCATTTAATAGTAACATTTATCGCAACGGGCGATGAGATGTTCTGTTCCCATATAGAAATGGCATATTCTATTGCCTTTGTTGCTTCATCAGGCACATTAATACAGGTAATTTTAAAATTGCTTTTTTTGACTAACCCCGATTTTAAATGCGGAATGTTTTGAGGTGGCACATAACATTTATTTATTTCGTCAAGACCGATCTTTATTGGTCTATCCCCTTCAACTGTATTGTCTGAAAAGTAGTTTTGACATACTACCTGGCTGGTGCTTAAAAAAAAGACCATCAAAAATAAAATCGGTGCCGTTTTCATTTTGTCTAATGTTTAGTTAAAACGCCACCATAAAAATACCGCCCAAACAAGCCTTAAATAAATTATTATCAGCTTACTATAAATTTATTTAGCCTGATTTGAAATAGATAAATTGCCTGTTTAATGAACGTAAAATTTCTTATGCCTCTATAGTCATTTTAGCAATTGATCTACTTCAGCTACTTTACACAACAATTGAGCCCTCTTGCTTCAATTGAACAGAAAAAAAATTAATTCTGACCCGACAGTCGATAGAGTAACAACATTTCGGGTTCCGAAAAGCGCCTGTCTCATGACAGTATTATTTATGGGTTTGTAAGGCTAAAAGTATAAATATTTGTTTATTATTACAAGCGTTTTTTATTTCCAGAAAAAAAATTTATTATCATACCAATAAAAGTTTTATGAAATATTTATTAACATCATTATTAGCTGTAACCCTTAGCATTACGTTGAGTTCAGCAAAAAATAAAAAAAGAAAATTCGATGAGATCTACCGGCCACAATTTCATTTCACACCTGAAAAGAATTGGCAAAACGACCCCAACGGATTGGTATACTACGATGGCGAATACCACCTTTTTTACCAATATAACCCTATGAAAACTCAACAGATAAAGAAAAATGTACCGCTTTTTCCGGGTCGGCAATTGTAGATGAAAATAATACCCTGGGGAAAGAAAAAGGTGAAAATAAAACACTGGTAGCATTTTACACAAGTCAAAATTGTGGGCAAAGAATTGCATACAGCACCGATAAAGGACGCACATGGACAAAATTTGAGGGCAATCCGGTTATACCATTTAACGACGACGATGCCCGCGACCCAAAGGTTTTCTGGCATGAAGCATCTGGTAAGTGGGTAATGGTTCTTTATCGCCAGCCAACCGACGATAAAAAATCGAGAGGAGTGTCAATTTACAATTCCGACGACCTGGTAAATTGGACGTGGAAAAGCCACGTTTCCGGTTTTTTTGAGTGCCCCGACCTAATTGAATTACAGGTCACTAATCGTCCCGAAGAAAAAAAATGGCTGCTTTTTGATGGTGATGGAAGTTACATTATAGGTGCCTTTGATGGAGCAACATTTACGGCGGAATCGGGAAAAATAAAAAGCGATTTTGGCGCCAATTATTATGCCACACAAACTTGGAGTAATGTGCCCAAAGAAGATGGCCGCACATTGCAAATTGCCTGGATGCGTGGGGGAAAATATCCCAATATGCCATTTAATGGACAAATGTCTTTCCCCTGCGAGTTAACCCTTACAAAATTCAGCTTCGGCTATAAACTTGTACGAAATCCTGTAAAAGAAATTGAGTTGTTGCACGATAAACATTACGACTGGAAAGAGAAAAATCTGATTCCGGGTATTAAAGAGAATTTACTGAGAAGCGTGAAAGGAGATTGCCTTCATATTATCGGCCTTTTCGACCTGAAAACAGCTAACTATTTTGGGTTCATGATCAGGAATAACCGTAAAAACTCCGGGACAGAAATCATGTATAACGTAAAAAATAGAACGCTTTCAGTTTTGGGTTCTATCGTTCCAATTGTGCCTGTTGACAATAAAATTAAACTTGAACTACTGGTTGACCGCACATCTATTGAAATATTTATTAACGATGGCCAGACTGTGGTTTCAAACTGCTTTACACCTGAAGAAGGAGCCAACGACCTGGCATTGTTCACCAATGGTGGCGAACTTGGTGTTGATTGGCTGGATATTTACAAACTGAAATCTGTTAACGAAAAAGAAAAATAATGGGTATAACTTTCCCTATCAGTTAAACTACTGTATTTTTAAAAAGTAACCGGCAAAAACAATAAGATTAACTTAACCATCTCGTTATTTTTGCCGTACTTCTTACTATGTTGAAAAGGGAAATTATTCTTCTTTTTCCAACTCTTTCCAAACCAGCGCGCTGGCTCCCACAATTGCAGCATCACCCGGCTTTAATTGCGATGGAAGAATGTCTATTTTGTTTTTAAATATCGGCAACAAGTGTTCTTCCATACTCTTTTTGGTAGGTTTAAATATTAAATCGCCTGCTGCAGTTGGTCCACCAAAAAGGAATATTGCTTCGGGGCTTAAGTGATGAACGGTATCTGCCAGCCCCATGCCAAGCCAGGCTCCGGTTTTTTCAAATACTTCAAGAGCCACTTTATCACCTTTTTCTGCCGCTTCAAATATAGCTTTAGAGTCTAACTCTTTAAAAGATTTATCAGCCAACAAGCTGTCGTTAGCATTGTATTTTGCTATTAGTTCAAAAGCAGTGCGTTTCATACCAGGTGCCGAGCAGTAAGCCTCCAGATGCCCCAGCGTCCCGCAACCACAGGGGCGGCCACCAGGAACTAAAGTAGTATGGCCGCATTCACCGGCAAAACCATCGCTCCCGTATACCAGGTCGCCATTAACAACCAATCCACTGCCCACTCCTGTGCCAAGCGTAAACATCACAAAATTTTTCATGTTTTTGGCACCTCCGTAAATCATTTCACCTATTGCAGCAGCATTAGCATCATTGGTTAAAGCAATTGCGCCCATTTTCGGAAACTGGTTGCGCAGCAACTTAACCATGTGAACAACACCCCGGAAAGACAAATTAGGTGCATATTCAATCGTTCCACTGTAATAATTACCATTTGGGGCACCAATACCTATCCCTAAAATATCCAAGTCGTCGCTTACAAGCTTTGCCGATTTTATCAACTCATTGATAGCTTTGGAAAGATCGGAAATATACCTGTCAATATCACCGTGCGAAGGGGTAGTAATATTGTCTTTCACCATTACATTTCCCGATTTGTCAACTATACCTATTGCTGTATTCGTTCCTCCAATATCAATACCAATTGCCACTTTCTTCATAATAGTTTATTTATTTTGTTTATCATATTTACACTGTTGATTTTTCCGTATCAACAAAGCTAAAAAAAAACTAAAAACTTTTCCTGTTATAATAAACTTAATGATTAAACAACCCAATTTGAAAAATAATATAAATTTGCGTAGTTATGGCATGTATTATAAAAGCAATTATGAAATTCCTGGGATGGTTTCTTCTCGTTCCCGTATATTTTTACAAATATGCCATATCTCCTTTAACACCAGCCTCTTGTCGCCATATACCCACTTGCTCGGAATATGCCCTAAAAGCCATAAAAATTCACGGTCCGTTTAAAGGATTCGTCCTGGCTGCAAAGCGAATTTCGCGCTGCCATCCCTGGGGTACACATGGTTATGATCCTGTGCCACCAAAAAATGGTCAAACTTTAAAACCGGAGTGCAAAACAAAGTAATTTGTCGCAATTCAAAAAGGAAAAACTAATTTTGCACCTTATTGTTTAAACATCAACAATAGAATTATTTAATATGAATAAAGTTATACCACTCTTTGCTATCGTTCTCTTTTTAGCTTCGTGTAACCCGAAAAAAAATGCCACAAATGAAAACACAATGGCAGTAACAGTTAGCATTTTGCCCGAAAAAACTTTTATTGAGGAAATAGCAGGCAACGATTTCAAAATAAATATATTAATACCTCCCGGCACCAGCCCTGAAGCCGGCAACCTGCTTCCTTCACAACTAAAAGACATTGCCCGATCGCAGGTATGGTTTCGTATGGGGCACATCGGTTTTGAATATTCGTGGAGAGAAAAAATAGAACAGGCCAACCCCAAAATGAAAGTTGTAGACCTCTCCGAAGGCCTTGACCTGATAAAAAAAGGCGAACATCACAATAATGATTTTATCCATGGTGCGGGTATCGACCCGCATATCTGGCTATCACCAAAGCTTGTGAAACAAATTGCCGGAAAAATATACCAGGAACTTGCCGCTATAAATCCAAAAGGAGCGGAAAAATATAAGACAAACTACGAACGTTTCTTGAGTAAAGTTAATGCACTTGACAATGAAATTTCTAAGAAATTGAATGATTATCAAGGCAGAAAAATTATTGTTTTCCACCCCAGCCTTTCGTACTATGCCCGCGACTATGGCCTCGACCAATGGGCACTGGAGAGCGGAGGTAAAGAACCGGCACTGCAACATATGGCCAAAGTTGTGGAAATGGCAAAAAAGGAGAATATTAAAGTTATATATATACAAAGTGAATTTGACAGGGAAAACGCCCGTGTATTTGCCGAAGAAATAGACGGAAAAATTATTCAGGTTAGCCCCTTAGATCCCAATTGGTTTGAAAACCTGAGAGATATGACCAGAAATATCGTGGAGAATTTTTAATGGAACCGTTACTTAAAATAAAAAACCTTTCGGTTGGGTACGATAAAACTCCTGTGCTCAAAGAAGTAAACCTCAATATATACGATTATGATTTTCTTGGTGTTATCGGGCCAAACGGAGGTGGAAAAACTACCCTCATTAAAGCAATTCTGGGATTATTAAAGCCCTATTCCGGAACCATTACTTTCCGAAACGACTTTGATGGAAATAAAAAGCTGACCGGCTATCTTCCGCAGGTAAAAAATATCGATAAAAAATTCCCCATAACGGTTTTTGATGTGGTTAAATCGGGTGAGATAATGCTGAAAAGCAACAAAACAACCATTTCCATTAAAGAAAAAGTAGACAGTTTGCTCGATGAAATGGGTATATATCATATTCGTAATAAAGCTATAGGCCAGCTTTCGGGTGGACAGATACAGCGTGTATTTCTGTGCCGTGCCCTGGTTTCTAATCCACGGCTTTTAATACTTGATGAACCTGACACTTTTGTGGATAACCGCTTTGAAGGCGAACTGTACGAGAAACTGAATTTACTCAACCGTTCAATGGCAATTATACTTGTATCGCATGATGTGGGTACCATAACAAGTTATGTAAAGTCCATTGCTTGCGTTAACCGCGAGCTGCACTACCACCAGAGCAATAAAATAACCCAGGAACAACTGAATGACTACAACTGCCCGATACAAATAATCTCGCACGGCGAGATACCACACACTATTTTAAAACACCACCAATAATGAGTGCCATAATCGAGCTTTTTCAATACGAATTCTTTCTGAAGGCGTTGCTGGCAGCAATTTTTGCCAGTATCTCCTGTGGGCTAATTGGTACTTATGTTGTGTCGCGGCGCATAGTTTTTATTAGCGGGGGTATTACCCACGCTGCCTTTGGCGGAATAGGGCTTGCTTTTCTGTTGGGTTTCAACCCACTGCTGGGAGCCGTACTTTTTGCCATAACTTCCGCGCTTGGCATTCAGTTTTTTACCAAAGTAGCCAAAATTCGCGAAGACTCTTCCATCGCTATCTGGTGGTCGCTGGGAATGGCATTGGGTATCATATTCGTCTATATTACACCTGGTTACACCCCCAACCTCATGAGTTACCTTTTCGGAAATATCCTTACTGTATCCATTGCAGAGCTATGGTGGATGTTTGCACTTAATATTGTTATTATCCTGTTTTTCACGTTTTTCCTACGGCAGATACTTTATATTGCTTTCGATGAAGAATTTGCCCGGGCAGCCGGATTACCCGTAGCCTTTTTTAACTACCTTACCATCACCCTTGTGGCATTAACTGTTGTGCTGAATATACGCGTGGTAGGTATCATCTTAATACTTTCTTTGCTGACAATACCACAGGCAACAGCTAATCTGTGCACATTTAATTTCAGAAAACTATTGTGGCTCTCTTCGTTTTTTGCATTTATTGGAACAATTTCAGGGCTTATAATCTCCTATTTTCTTGATATCCCTTCCGGAGCAGCCATCATTTTTACGTTAATTATCATCTTCGTAATTATGAAAGTTCTTAAAACATGGTTGATATGATCAACGGTAAAAAAGAAAAATTTTATTTATGCCAAAAGTGTGGTTTTCGCTTTTCAAATCTCGATGTACCACGATCATGCAGTAACTGTTTTGCCTGCACCGGCTGCGAAATTTATATATGCCCGGCGTGCGAGAGTGAAGTGGTTATAAAACCCATGAAGAAAAGAAACGCTCACCTTTAAAAAACTTACTTCTTCCTTTTTTACCTAAAAAAAACAGGGTGAAAACCTGTGAATTACTATTGCCTTTTTTCATTTAAAATATGCTTTTTTATTCAAAAAAAGCATAGACCACTACTATTTCAGCATTATTAACATGAAATATGTTGAAAAATAAATGGTTATACCATTTGTTTTAAAATGAAAGAAAGTTTATTTTGGAGTTTTATTTTTAACCTGAATTCTTCATAAGAATTTTTCACATGAAGTATTGATGATTGGAAATCTATTATTTCCTCAGTCTTTTGGGTGATTAAACTCTTTTTATGAAAAAATCAGGCTAAGCAATCAATCCGCTATTATTTATTTTAACTGCTTTCCTGAAATACGGAAAGCAGTTTTTGTATTTTAGCCCAAAACAAAAATAACCATGAAGTTAAAGTTATTCGTCTCATTTTTTTGCCTGACTTTCTTTTTGCAAGTTGCTATATCACAGGTAAAAAACGAAGAAGACATTCTAAAAACTTTTCATTCCATATCAAGCAATGAAATTTTAAGTTTTGCCGATTCGCTCACCGATGCAAAATACAAAGGCCGCTTATCGGGATCTCCGGAATTTCTTAATGCTGCCCGTTGGTGCGCCTCAAAACTAAAAGAATGGGGCCTTAAGCCTGCCAATAAGGAAGGCTGGTTTCAATATTTTCCCAACGCCTATTCCGAAGTTTTTACTGCCGGAAAAGTAACTTACACCAACGGTGACGGAGAAAACACGGAACTCCGGTTTATCGATGATTACTACCCGGGGTCTAACTCCGATTCGGGAGCGGTAACTGGCAATTTAGTATATTGTGGCTATGGTATAACTGCCCCGGAACTAAATTACGACGATTATAAAAATATAGACGTAAAAGGCAAAATCGTTTTGCTAGAAAGAGGCATACCCTACTCCAAAAACGACACTACACTGGCTAAATGGACTCCCTATGCTTACCACCGCTACAAATTTAATAACGCAGCAAAACATGGTGCAGCAGGATTACTCTATATCAGCAAAGTAGCCAATCCCAATACTTCGCATACCGATGGGTTGATTTATGCACATATTGGTAATGAAGTGGCAGAACGTTTTTTTAACGATGCAGAAAAAAATTATGCCTCAGTAAAAAAAGCGCTGGCAAAGATGCAAACACCATCATTTGAGTTTCCGGAAAACCAGTGGGTAACGATTTCTGCCGAAACAAAAAACCACCCTGATGGACAGGCATGCAATGTGGTTGGGTTAATTAAAGGTGTTGATCCGGATCTGAAAAAAGAGGTGATAATTGTTGGTGCCCATCTCGACGGGCAAGGTTACCTCGGCAAGTTATTTCCCGGAGCATTGGATAATGCTTCGGGTGTAGCAGATGTTCTTGGCGCAGCAAAAGCGCTGGCAAATTCCGAAATTAAACCAAAACGGTCGGTACTTTTTGTGCTTTTTGGTGGCGAAGAATGTGGTTTATATGGCAGTGCCTATTATACTAAAAATCCACTGTTTCCTCTTGATAAAACAGTATTTATGATCAACCTCGATATGGTTGGAAACGGAACCGGATTTTACCTGGAGGCAGCCAAAAGCTACCCCGAAATTTTTAGCCATTTTCAATCAGCCAACGAAAAATACATCCAACGAAAAATGGATGCCTCCGAATGGAAAAAAAACTATGGACGCCCCCGCTCCGATGCTTCAAATTTCGAAAATGCAGGTATAAAAACATTATCCTTGTGGACATCAGGTTCGGTTCTTCCCGTCTATTATCATCATCCGCTCGATAAAACAGACGTACTAACTCCGGAAATAATGGAAGATGCAGCCAAATTAATATATATCAGTGTATTAAGCATAGCTAACGATGAGACAATTCGTTTATCTGTTCGATAAAATTGAAAACCCGTAGCTTTGGTTACATTTCAATAGCACATTAGTTTAGAACTGACTTACCATAAAAAAAGAGCAATGCACTTTGAAGGGAACTTACTTAAAATGCGCACGGAACTAACCGATCCGATCCATTACTATCTTGCGTTAAGCAATGAAGAAATAGCAATGAACGATTTAATTGGCAAGAAAATAACCATGCGTTTCAATGGCCGTATCAATTGTATATCGTGTGGGGAAAAAACCAAAACATCGTTTAACCAGGGATTTTGTTACAACTGCCTGCAAACAGCACCAGAAGCTTCCGAGTCCGTAGTAAGGCCAGAGCTCTCAAAAGCCCACCTCGGCATTGCCCGAGATATGGGATGGGCTGAAAAACATGACCTTATAGACCATATTGTTTATCTGGCGCTCTCTACCAAAGTGAAAGTAGGTGTTACCCGCCACCACCAGATACCTACACGCTGGATCGACCAGGGGGCAAATGCAGCCATAAAAGTTGCACTAACTCCTAATCGCCATATTGCTGGCGTTATAGAGGTCTTTCTGAAAAGATTTTATACCGATAAAACCAACTGGCGCACCATGTTAACCCACGAAAAATTGAACGACAGTAACCTTATGGAAGAGAAGAAAGCCGCCATAGACCGGCTGCCTGCAGAACTTCAAAAATATATATCCAATGACGATAAAACAACAAGTATAAGATACCCTCTACTTACTGTACCTGAAAAAGTTAACAGCATAGGGTTTGATAAAAAACCAACCATAAGTAACGTTTTAACAGGAATAAAAGGACAGTACCTTATTTTTGAAAATAACACCGTTTTGAATATCCGAAAACACAACGGCTATTTTATTGAATTGGAATTTTGATATGATATTCAACCGGTACTGCTAACATTCCAGATTAATTAGTGATGCATTTTTAAATAAAAACAGATAGCCCCGAAACTGCCCAAAACAGATTTAGGGGTATTCACAAAATAGGCTGTATTTGCAATAATTCGGATCATATTGGCCTCTCTAAGCCCTTATTTTTACCTTTTAATCTTGAGTTGAGGGATTTTTCGTAATTATATGCATAATTTTCAGACAATTCTGGAAGAAGGAATCTTTGTTTGCCCAAACAGTAGTGGTTTATTTTATTTATTTTCGCGAAAATCAATGTTTATGAACATCCATATATTTCAACTGCTTGAAGGGGCAAAGGCTGCCACCGGATTAACTATTATTATCGATGTGTTCAGGGCTTTTTCTACTGCATGTTACGCAACAGATTTGGGGGCAGCCAAAATTATTCCTGTTGGAAATATCGACGAGGCATATAATTTACAAAAAAAATACCCCGGTTCGTTGCTGATGGGCGAGCGCCACGAGAAAAAGCCTGAAGGCTTTGATTTTGGAAATTCTCCATCGCAATTAAAAAGAAAGGCTATTTCAGGAAAAACAATAATCCACACTACAAGTTCTGGAACCCAGGGCATTGTAAATGCCAAAAATGCTGATGAAATAATTACCGGTAGTTTTGTTAATTCCGGTGCTATTGTTCAATATATCAGGCAAAGGAAACCCGATAACGTTTCGCTGGTTTGCATGGGCTATGCCTGCAAATACCCTACCGACGAAGATACGCTTTGCGCTGTATATCTTAAAAACGAGCTAGAAGGAAAACCCAGTAACTTAGCCCAAATGAAGGCACAAATTCGAAAAGGTTCGGGAGCGCGTTTTTTTGCGCCAGAGAAACAAGAGTGGGCACCACAGGCCGACTTTGATATGTGCCTTGCGTTAAACCGTTTTAATTTTGTTCTAAAAGCCGAAGAAGAGGAAGGAAAAAAATTGCTTCGGAAAATTGATATTCACACATATGAAGCACTGTAATTTTGATGAGATTATCCCGCGAGAAGGGACAAATTGTATAAAATACGATGGCCGGGAGAGGTTGTTTAAAACCAACGATGTTTTGCCTTTGTGGTTGGCTGACATGGATTTCAGGGTACCCGATTTTGTAGCAGAAGCAATACAAAAGCGGGCGGAGCATGAGATTTTCGGGTATACATTTAAACCTGAATCTTATTTTGAATCGGTTATTGGTTGGATAAAAAGGCGTCACGGATGGGAGGTCAAAAAAAGGTGGATATCATCGAGCCCGGGCGTTGTGGCAGGCCTCACGCTTGCTATAGAAACCTTCTCGAAGCCGGGAGACAAAGTAATTGTTCAGCCTCCGGTATATTTCCCTTTTTTCGATTGCATAAAAGGTACGGGAAGAAAAATTACGGAAAATCCGCTGAAAATAGTTAACGGTCGCTACACCTTCGATTTTGACGACCTGAAATTAAAAATTGATAAAAGAACTAAATTGCTTTTGCTATGCAATCCACAGAACCCGGGAGGCATGGTTTGGAAGCGCAGTGAGTTGGAAAAACTGGCTTCGTTATGCCTGGAGAACGATATTTTGGTAATTTCAGACGAAATTCACTCTGACCTGGTTTTTGGGAAAAACAAACATGTGCCATTTGCTACGCTCTCTGAGGAAGCTGCCGGCAATTGTGTAGTTTGCATGGCACCAAGCAAAACTTTCAATGTTGCCGGGTTGTCAACATCGCTGATGATTATCCCTGATAAAATAAAATTTGCACGCTACGAGCGTCAGCTTGCAGTGGGCCATTTTGGTATGGGTAATATTTTTGGCTCGGTAGCGCTTGAAGCAGCCTACACCCATGGCGATGAGTGGCTGCAACAATTGTTGGCCTATTTGTGGGATAACTATCTATTTCTGGAACGCTTTATAAAAGAACACCTGCCTAAAGTAAAGGTAATGCAACCGGAAGCTACCTATCTTGTATGGCTCGATTTCAGAAAATACGGAATGGATGATAATGAACTAATGAAATTTACCATTAAAAAGGCAAAGGTTGGCCTAAACAATGGTGGAAAATTTGGCACTGGCGGCAATGGATGGCTACGGATAAATATAGGCTGTCCGCGAAGCACATTGCACGAAGGACTTAAACGGCTTGCATCAGCATTTCAAACTTTATAGTTAACTTTGAAAATGTTGGCTAATCCAGCGAATAGCTGCATTTGTATCTATATCGGCCATGCACCTGAAGTGTTTTTTCGGGCAAGAATGAAATCCCAATTTTGAACACGGGCGGCATTTTAACCCGCTCACTTCCAATAATTCAGAAGCCTCATCGGCCAAATAAGGAACCATACCAAAAGCAGGAACGGTATTCCCCCAAAAAGAGAGTATTTTCTTTTTAAAAGCAGCTGCAATGTGCATTAAACCCGTATCGTTGGTTAATACCAACTTTGCATTTTCCACTATCGAAGCCGACTGGCCAAGATTGATCTTCCCGGCATAATTTAAAATATTACCTTTTGATGTTGCCAGTATCTTCTCTCCATCGTCAAGCTCTTGCTTTCCTCCCAGCAAAATTACAGGGAAATCTATGCCGTGGCAAATTTTGGCAACTTTATCGAATGGAAGCCTTTTGGTGGAATAAGTGCCGGCAATAACAAATGCCACATACCCGTTCTGAAACGGTTCAGGTAAATCACTTATTTTAAAACGTTCTTTTTCAGGAATAAAATAATCGAGGCCTTTTTGATCGTTAACAATGCCCAAATGTGCAACGGTATCAAGATACCTGTTTACAATATGAACTTCAGGCAAAAGGTTAATCTTCATTTTTATCAGTAAAAGCTTTTTCAGGTTTAGTTTATCAACACTAAAAGCCTGCACATTTAAAGCTCGTTTTAGGCGGTAACTCCTTAAGTTATGATGAAGATCGATAACATAGTCGAATCGCTCTCTTTTCAGGGCTGAAATGAGTTTGGTTAAGTTGTCGGTTAACAGGTGAACTTTAGTAATATAAGGGTTCGGCTGTACAATACCGGCAAATTTTTCTTTGGTAACAAAATGAATTTCAACATCTTCCAGCTGGTTTTTCAGGCATCGCACAACCGGCGACGTTAACACTATGTCGCCAATAGAGCTAAACCTGATAATAAGAATTTTTGTTTTCATTTTTTAACCAAAAACCCCGAAAACACATTGGCTTTCGGGGTAATAATTGTTATTTTCTTTATGTTATGCCGATTCAACCAGAACAATAATTTTGTTGGATTTATTTTCCACCACACCGCCATCAATATCAAAAAAATGCTCTTCCCCTGCTGTATCCTGCACTTTAATGTGTCCTTTCCCAAGTGTTGAAATAATAGCTGCATGGTTTTTCAGTATTTCAAATTTTCCATTGGTTCCGGGCAACTGAACCAGTTCCACTTCTCCTTCGAATACTTTTTTGTCGGGTGTTATAATTTCCAGGTGCATTATCAGGCTTTTTATCAAAAATCAGTTATCAGCGAGTATTTTTTTACCTTTTTCAATAGCTTCTTCAATGGTTCCCACAAGGTTGAAAGCAGCTTCAGGGTATTCATCCACTTCGCCATTCATAATCATTCGGAAACCTTTAATTGTATCTTCTATTGAAACAAGTTTGCCTTCGAGGCCTGTAAATTGCGATGCTACAAAAAACGGTTGCGACAAGAACCGTTGCACCCGGCGTGCACGGTGCACCACCATTTTATCCTCTTCCGAAAGTTCGTCCATACCAAGGATAGCGATAATATCCTGAAGTTCCTTATAACGTTGCAGTAACATAATTACATCCTGCGCACAATCGTAGTGTTCGTCACCCACCACTTCGGGGGTAAGAATCCGCGATGTTGAATCCAGCGGGTCAACAGCAGGGTAAATACCTAGTTCGGCAATTTTTCTGCTTAGTACCGTTGTGGCATCGAGGTGGGCAAATGTTGTTGCAGGCGCAGGATCCGTAAGGTCATCGGCAGGAACATATACTGCCTGCACAGATGTAATGGAGCCCCGCTTTGTTGAGGTGATCCTTTCCTGCATAATACCCATCTCTGTTGCCAGCGTTGGTTGGTAACCCACTGCCGATGGCATCCTTCCCAGCAATGCCGACACCTCAGAACCTGCCTGTGTAAAACGGAAAATATTGTCAACAAAGAAAAGAATATCGCGGCCACTTTCGGCAGAGCCATCTCCATCGCGGAGGCTCTCAGCAATGGTAAGGCCGGAAAGGGCAACACGTGCACGTGCTCCGGGAGGCTCGTTCATCTGACCAAAAACCATAGCCAGCTTAGAGTTTTTCAACTTCTTTTCATCTACCTTGGAAAGATCCCAGCTCCCTTTCTCCATAGATTCCTTAAATGCTTCACCATAATCGACAATATCTGCTTCAATCATTTCGCGAAGCAAATCATTTCCTTCGCGGGTACGTTCGCCTACGCCCGCAAACACTGATAAACCGCTGTGGGCCAAGGCGATATTATTTATCAACTCCTGAATAAGCACAGTTTTTCCAACACCGGCACCACCAAAAAGTCCGATTTTACCACCTTTCGCATAGGGTTCTATCAGGTCGATTACCTTTATGCCTGTGTAAAGTACTTCTGTTTCAGTGGTGAGGTCTTCGTATTCCGGTGGCTCATTATGAATGTTTAATCCATTTTTTGGTAGTGCTTTCAACCCATCAATGGGGTTACCCACCACATTCAGCAACCTTCCCAATGAAACTTCGCCTTTAGGCATTACAATGGGACTATTCAGAGATACAACCCGCATACCCCGGCGCAACCCATCTGTGGAATCCATTGCAACGCACCTGATGGTATTTTCGCCAATATGCTGCTGGCACTCGATTATTAACTGATCTTTACCTTCGCGTGGTACCTCCAGTGCATCATTTATCGCCGGGAGTTCACTGTCTGTCCTCTCAAAACTAACATCAACAACCGGGCCGATTACCTGAATAATTTCACCAACAATTTGTGCCATAAATAATTAGATTTTAAATGCGGTTTATTCTTTTCTGTTAAGAATAACAAATTTAATATTGTTTTACGTTTCAACAACCAAAAAAAAGGTTTTTTGGAACATTTTTAACGCCTATCTTATACGTTTCAACAGATTGTTGCTCAACGAATGAAGGGCTTGTTTTTCACTATAACCTATGGGTAGTTGCTCAATAATCTCAACACCTTTCTGGTAATAAAAAAATATTTTTTCTTCGGCAACTGTTTTTACATTCACACGATTGTAAAGTTTTGTTACCGATAAAATTTTTTCTTCGGATTGAAAATCAACAGCTTGTATCCACTGTAAAAGTTCTTTTTTGGTACCTGTATCTGCTAATTCCAGCGTTTTTACCAATAAATAAGTTTTTTTATTGGCTACAATATCGCCACCAATTTTTTTACCAAATGATTTCTGGTCGCCATAAGTATCCAACATGTCGTCCTGCAACTGGAATGCCATTCCCAGATTTAATCCAAATTGATAAAGTTTTTCTGTAATGGTTTTAGGTGCATTGGCAAGTAATGCACCAACATTAAGGCTGCAAGCCAGCAAAACCGCTGTTTTTAGCTTTATCATTTTCAGGTATTCCGTTTCACTAACATCCAGCCGTTGTTCAAAATCCATATCCAGTTGCTGCCCTTCGCATACTTCTACGGCTGTCTGTGTAAAACTTTGTATTACTTTTCTCAATTTATCCCGGGGGCTTTCCAACAAATAGCGATAGGCTATAAAAGACATAACATCGCCGGAGAGGATTGCACTGTTTTCACTAAACTTTTTATGGACAGTAGGTTTATTCCTGCGCAAAGAAGCATTGTCCATAATATCATCGTGGAGGAGGGTAAAATTGTGAAATATCTCTATGGCAATAGCAGCCGGTAAAGCAGGCAACACATCCTTTTCAAAAAGGTTATAACCCAATAAAAGCAAAACGGGGCGTAATCGTTTTCCTCCCATACCTAACGCATAAGTAACCGGAGAATACAAGTTTTGGTATGGGTTAGCAGTCATTTTATCTGACCTTTTAACAATCTCATTTTCAATTATTTCCTGAAGTTCTTTGACGGAATACATACTAAATTATTTCTTTTTCGGTGCCCTGTGAAATTTCCAGATCATCCAGTTCAATATCTTCTTCTTCATCGTAAATATGCAGCAAAGGCTCCCTGAAAGCCTGTGTTGTAATCCACCTGTTGAGACCCATAAGCAACGAAGGCAGCAAAATGAGGTTGGAAGTTACCGCTACTATTAATGTTAGTGAAACCAATACACCCATAGCTTTTGTACCTCCAAAACCGGAGAGGATAAAAATAGCAAAACCAAAAAACAACACAATAGAAGTGTAAATCATACTAATTCCTGTTTCCCTTAATGCCAGTATGGTTGATTCACCAATATCCCAGTTGGTTATTTTAAGCTCTTGTCGATATTTGGCAAGAAAATGAATTGTATTATCCACTGATATTCCAAATGCTATGCTGAAAACGAGGATGGTTGATGCTTTGATAGGGATACCTATAAAACCCATAAAGGCAGCAGTAAAAATTAATGGTATAATGTTAGGGACCAGCGATAATATTACCATCCGCCAGGTGGAAAACATGAGGGCCATAAATGTTGAAATAATCACAAAGGCTAGTATCAGGCTTGTAAAAAGGTTGCGCAGCAGGTATTCTGTTCCTTTAAAAAACATGATGCTTGACCCTGTAATAACCACATTGTATTTGTCGGCAGGAAAGACTGTATCCAAGTCAGCAACAAAACTGCCATACAACCGGCTCATTTCTCTGGTGCCCACGTCTTTAATGCGGACACTCATGCGTGTAAACTGACGTGTACTGTCTAAAAATGAATGGAGCATATTTGCGCTTTTATTACCTCCGGCGGCATACTGAAGAATAAAGTTCTTTTCGCGCTTATTGGGCAGGCTGTAAAATTTTTCGTTTCCGTTATAAAATGCCTGCTTCGATAATTTCAACAAATTGAGTAGAGACATTGGTGATGAAAGCTCCGGATAGGTTGCCAGTTTTTTCCCCAATGCTTCCATTCTGGTGAAAGTAGAAAACTGCATAACCCCTCCCGGCTTCTTTGTATCTATTAAAATTTCCAGTGGCATCACACCTTCGAAATTGTTCTCAAAAAACTTCAGGTCTTTGTACACAGGATCTTCTTTAGGGATATCGTCAACCATATACCCCGAACTTTTTATTAAAGAAATCCCGAAAAATCCAAGGCCAATAATAAACAAAGTCCCTAAATAAACTACTTTTCTATGCTTTTGTGTAATATTTACCAGTACGTTGATAACGCGAGTTGTAAATCCACTGTCGAGGTGACGTACATGTTTCGATGACGGAGGATTTACAAAACTGAATATTATAGGTATTAATGTTATCGAAAGTACAAACAGGCCGAGAATGCTCAATGAAGCAATAAAGCCAAACTGCCTCAGAATATCGCTTTTAACCATAATAAATGTGGCAAAACCCGATGCTGTAGTAAGATTGGTTAAGAATGTAGCGTTGCCAATTTTTACAATTACCCTTTGGAGAGCTTTAACCTTATTACCGTGACTAACATATTCGTGGTGAAATTTATTCAGCATATAAATGCTGTTTGGAATACCTATTACAATTAGCAACGGAGGTATCATTCCGGAGAGAATGGTTATTTTATAACCAAACAGGTGGAGAAGCCCCATAGACCAAACAACGCCAATCATTACAATGAGTACCGGATAAAAAACCGCTTTAAAAGAACGGAAAAAGATAAAAAGCACCACTATGCAGATGGTGAGTGCCAATATACTGAATAAATAAAGCTCGCGCCGTATTTTTATGGAGTTAACCACACGGATATAAGGTAGTCCCGAGTAGTGAAGTTTGATGTTTTCCTCTCTTTCAAAATTCCGACAAATTTTTTGAATACTACCAATCATTTGTTCCCGCTGGTACGTATGCATTTTATCTTTATTTACCGTTATGGCAAGCAGATAAGTAGCTGATTCTTTATTGTACAATACGTTGCGGTAAAAAGGAAGAGAGTGAAAAACATCAACTGCCTGGTTGAGATGCTGTTGATTGGTTATAGTGTCGGGAAATACCGGAACAACCTGAAACTTCTTTTCCTGTGTATTTTTTATAAGATTATATGCATTACTCACCGACAGCAGGTTTTCTACACCTTCAACCTGTGAAAGCTCGCTGCATAACGCTTTCCAGCGCTTAAACTTGTTATATTGAAAAAAAGATGAATCTTTTAAACCAACAATAATAAGATTGCCTTCTTCACCAAAAATGCGTGTAAATTCTTGATAATCTTTGTATGCAGGGTCTTTTTTTGGCAAAAGCAATGCGTATTCGTATGACATTTCCACCCTGGTTGCATTATAACCAAAAAAAAGCGTTACTACTGCCAATATTGACAGAATAAGTGCCTTATTTCGCAAAATAAAACGGGAAATGATAACCCACATACGTTGAAAACTTAGAGAGGCTGAAAATACGATAAATTCTTTGAAATTTAAAAAGGTAACAAAGGGTTTAATGGTATGCCATATCTCTTTTATGTAGGGAGACCCACAAAAAAATGCGAACAGAGCTTAACAAACATTTACCAATTACGTAAATTGTACTGATTATTTCAATAAACCCTTAATTAATCAACCCATCTGCCCTTGCTGAAATGGTTACGGAAAGAAATTTCTACAAAAGTGACTGTATTTGCGCAACCATACTTTTGGCAAGCTTATCCGCATCGTTCTTTGTTTTTGCTTCCGAATAAATACGGATAATTGGTTCAGTATTCGATTTACGCAGGTGTACCCACGAATCGGCAAAGTCAATTTTTACCCCGTCGATGTCGGTTATATTTTCGCCGGTGAATTTATTTTTTACTTTTTCCAGTAATTTATCCACATCAATTTCGGGCGTGAGTTCAATTTTATTTTTCGAAATGAAATAATCGGGATATTTTTTTCGCAATTGCGAGCAAGCTACGCCACTTTTCGCCAGGTGCGACAGAAAAAGGGCTGCTCCTACCAGTGCATCGCGGCCATAATGGCTGGCAGGATAGATAACACCACCATTTCCTTCACCGCCAATAACAGCTTCGGTAGTTTTCATCTTTTCCACAACATTGACCTCGCCCACTGCAGCTGTTTCGTATTTTTGACCATGTTTTTCAGTAATATCTTTTAATGCCCGGCTTGAAGACAAATTGGAAACGGTGTTACCCGGAGTTATCTCCAGCACATAATCGGCAATGGCAACAATGGTGTTTTCTTCTCCAAAAATCGATCCGTCTTCATTAATAATCACCAGCCGGTCTACATCGGGGTCAACCACAAAGCACACATCCACATCGCTATTGCTAACAATTTCCGATGTTTCCACAAGATTTTCCGGCAGGGGTTCCGGAGTGTGTGCAAAATGGCCGTTGGGATGGCAGTTAATTTCCACCACCTTTTTTACTCCCAATGCTTTTAATAACGGCGGCATAGCTATCCCGCCTACTGAGTTTACCGCATCAACGGCAACGGTGAAACCAGCTTTTTCGATTGCCTCTTTGTCAACAAGCTTAAGCGACAACACCTGTTGAATATGGTAATTTGTATAAGATTTCTCGATCGTTTTCCCCAGTTGGCCGACATCTGCAAAAACAAACGTACCAGCTTCGGCTATTTTCAATATCTGTGCGCCTTCGGCTTCATTTAAAAACTCACCTTTATGGTTGAGCAATTTCAGGGCATTCCACTCTTTAGGGTTGTGGCTGGCTGTGAGTATGATACCACCATCGGCATTTTCAGCAGTCACGGCCAATTCTGTGGTTGGTGTTGTGGCCGGGCCTATGTTAACAACATTACAGCCCATACTGTTAAGCGTGGCAACAACAAGTGCGCTTACCACCGGCCCGGAAATGCGGGCATCGCGACCAACTACTATGGTCAAATTTTGATTGTTTCGTGCTTTTTTGGCCCAAACAGCATAAGCAGAAGTAAATTTTACAATGTCAACAGGAGTAAGCCCTTCACCCGGCTCACCTCCTATGGTGCCACGAATGCCTGAAATAGATTTTATTAATGCCATGAAATAGATATTTTTCTAACCGCTAAGCTACTTACAATTATTATTCAATCCTAAAACATTTTGTTAATCTTCAATATCTTGCAATTCTCTTAATGTAACTTTCAATTGATCAGTATAGTTACCATACAATTTCCTGAAACCCCATCTTAAAAAGAAAAATACGGTTCCAATCAGTAGTGCCAGCAATACAATGCCAATACCCGACACCAGTAGTATCTTTGTAGGCTGAATATCAGACAATAAAATATTATGTTGCATTGTTCCGTCTGCGTAACCCTGATACATACCGGTTACAAAACCGAGGCCTATAGCTACAAGTAAAACAGTTATCGCCAGATAAAATACCCTGCGGTAGGTGGTAAGTGTATTAACGGTTTTTAATAATGTTTCCTTAAGGTTGCAGTTTATATCGTAACTTTTTTTTGTACGATAATATTTGAATACAAAAAGCAGGAAAGTTGTAAAAAGCAGCACATAACTAAACATGCTCACATAAAGCAACCAGTCGGGGAAGTTAAAATCCAGGTTCATTCCCTTCATAATCAGTGGAGTAAATAGAAAATCATCCAATGTAAATACGAGGATAAGAAGGAATATCACAACGAAACCGACTTTTATATTACGGTCGATGTTTTCAATAAGTGTACCTGTCTTCTTTTCGAGCATTTTCCGGATCTGCGCTTCATCCAGATCTTTTCCCGGCAATTTATTCCATGTTTGTTTTAAGTCTTTTAATTTCATATGACTAATACTGTCTATTTATATAATATCATATGCGCCAGAGGCGGTAATTTGCTATAATCACATTATAGTTTGTTAAAATATTCAGCATGTCCGGTTCATCTTTTATTCAACGTTTACCATCATTTGTTTGAGTTTCTTTTTTATCCGGTTCATTTTCACCCGCACGTAATTTTGGGTAATACCCGTTATTTCAGCAATCTCTTCATACTTTTTATCCTCGAGATATAGTATAATTATCGATTTTTCGATTCCTGTGAGCCGTGCTACTGCCCTATGTAGCAGCTTAATGTTCTCTTCAGTTTCCTGGTCATAGCCTTCGTCTGCTATCTGGAAGTTAACCAGAGAGAGGGGGTTTTGATCGGGTTTACGTTTTTTTTTTTGAACGATGTAATAGCTGTATTGAGCGCTACACGATACATCCAGGTGGTTACTTTCGATTCTTCTCTAAACGATGGAAAAGACTTCCAGAGTTGTACCAAAATCTCCTGGAATAAATCTTTTCGGTCTTCCGGAAAGTCACAATACATATTACACACCTTGTGTATAATACCCTGGTTGCTCGTTACTATTTTTAGAAATTGCTTTTCCAAATCGGTTTATTAGTCGGCAGATTATAGAATAATTACAACTTTAACTATTGTTTATTTTCTGATTGATTTATAAAACTGTACCTGTTTTGTAAATCGGTATTTGGCTACCGCATTTTTAAGTATTGAATTTCTTTTTCAGATAGAAAACGCCATTTTCCCCGAGGCAGGTTCTTTTTAGTAAGCCCGGCAAAATAAACACGATCGAGTTTTTTTACACGATAGCCAAGGTGTTCAAATATGCGCCTTACCACGCGGTTTTTCCCCGAGTGGATTTCAATACCGACTTCGCTTTTATCCTGTTCGCTGATAAAGCTTATTGCATCGGCACGAATTTCACCATCTTCAAGCTCAATACCATCGGCAATTTGTTGCAGGTGCTCAGGCATTACTTCCCGATTAAGTGTAACCTGGTAAATCTTTTTCATGTTATGGCTTGGATGCGTCAACTTTTTCGACAGGTTGCCATCGTTGGTAAACAGCAGCAGCCCGGTAGTATTCCTGTCGAGTCGACCAACAGGATAAATACGCTGATTACAGGCATTTCTAACCAGATCCATCACAATTTTATCAGCGTGAGGGTCATCGGTTGTGGTAACATAATCTTTAGGTTTATTAAGCAGCAGGTAAACTTTCTTTTCAGGGTATATCCTTCGTCCGTCAAAACAGACGTTGTCGGTTGTTTTTACTTTTGTACCCAATTCAGAAACTACTTTGCCGTTTACTGATATTATTCCGGCAGCAATATAGGTATCGGCTTCGCGACGCGAGCAAACCCCGGCATTTGCAATAAACCGGTTTAGTCTTATTTCTTCCTGTATTTCAGGCCTTTGCCGTGATTCCTGCTTTTTTTTGGAAAATGATTTTACCCCAGATTTTGCAGTCTTTGCCAACGTAGTTATTGAGGGCTTACCCTTAGGGTTACTTCTGTTTTTATCCCGCCGCGATTGAGATGTCGGTTTTGAAAGAACACTTTTCCCAATCCTTTTTCCGGTTGGTTTTTCCTTCCTGGTTGCTCTCCTGCTGTTATTGTTTCTCATCCTCAGAAAATAATTTTTACAAAGGTCGGAAAAAAAAGCAGATTAATCTACTGCCAAAAATTTTTAATGCTTGTAGGTTGTGTGCTGACAGATAACTAAATTTTAATTAAAACAGACAATTACATTAACATTAACGCATAAAGTGGCCCGCAAGCAGGCATAAAAACAAAAAGCAACCTTTTTAAAGATTGCCCTTTGCTTTTATTAATTAGTATTCAACTTTTTATGCAAGTTTTCTTTTCATTTTTTTGAAACGCCTTTCAGCTTCATAAACAACAGGTGAAGCAACAAAAATTGACGAATAAGTACCTATACCGATACCAATTAGCAATGCGAAAATAAATCCGCGGATATTAGCACCTCCAAAAATGAAAATAACAAGCAACACCACCAGCGTTGTAAGCGACGTATTCATAGTACGGCGCAGTGTGCTGTTCATGGCATGATCCATATTGTCTTTCAGATTACGTTTCGGATAAATTTTCAGGTGTTCACGAATACGGTCGTAAACAATAACGGTATCGTTAATGGAATAACCAATAACGGTAAGTATTGCCGCTATAAAAGCCTGATCAATCTCAAGCGAGAAAGGCAATATTCCGTGTAACAATGAAAAGAAGCCCAATGTGATAATGGTATCGTGTGCCAATGAGAAAACACCTCCCAAACCATACTTCCAGTTGCTAAAACGGATCATAATATACAAGAAGATGATGATCAGTGCAAAGGTAATGGCTATTATCGCATCCTTTTTAATATCGTCGGAAATGGTTGGCCCTACTTTTTGTGAGCTCATACGGTAATTTTCGATGAAATCATTATAGCTCACTTCGTTTCCAATATAGCCGCCACTTTTCAGCCCGTTAAACAGGGTTTCTTCCACTTCATTGTCAACATTTTCAGAAAGGTCATCAATTTTGTATTTGGTAACAATACGAACCTGATTATCAGCGCCAAACGTTTTCACCTCTGGTGCCGATCCGAATGCATTTGTAAGTGTATTCTGAATATCAGCAACTTTTACATCCTCATCAAAACGAATAGTGTAGGTACGCCCTCCCTGGAAATCGATACCCAGGTTAAATCCCCGGGTGATGAACGAGAATATTGAAATGGTAATCAGCGTTCCGGAAATGATATACGCTATTTTTCGTTTATCAAGAAATTTGATCTTCGGGTTAACGAGCCAGTTTTTGGTAATTTTTGATGTGAAAGTAATGTTTCGTGACTTTTTTAGCTGCCATTCGAATATTAACCGGGTAAGGAAAATTGCCGTGAAAAGAGAGGTAACGATACCTACCATCAATGTAGTTGCAAAACCTTTAATGGGCCCAGAACCAAAAAGGTAGAGTACAATACCGGTAAGGAAAGTCGTTACCTGTCCGTCGATAATAGCCGAATAGGCGTTTTTGTAACCATCGGAAATAGACAACTTAATACCTTTGCCGGCGCGCAGTTCCTCCTGCACCCTTTCGTAAATAATAACGTTTGCATCAACCGCCATACCCATCGTTAATACAATACCTGCAATACCGGGCAATGTAAGTACTGCCCCCAGCGAAGCGAGTATTCCGAAAAGGAAGAAGAGGTTAGCAATAAGTGCAATGTTTGCTGTCAGCCCTGCTTTTTTACTGTAGAAAAACAACATATAAATTAGCACCATAATAAAGGCAACAATAAAAGAGTACATTCCTGAACGAATAGATTCTCTTCCCAATGAGGGGCCTACAATTTGCTCTTCAACAATACGCGCGGGAGCAGGCATTTTACCCGATTTCAGAATGTTAGCAAGGTCTTTTGCCTCTTCAATACTTTCCAATCCTGATATGCTGGATCTTCCTCCCGATATTTCGTTCTGAACCGTAGGATATGAGCGTACAGCGCCGTCGAGGACAATGGCAATTGATTTTCCAATATTTTCTTTGGTCAGCCTTTGCCAGGTTTTTGCCCCTTCACTATTCATGCTCATAGCAACTTCGGGGTTAGCACCAAACTGATCGAAATCCTGACGTGCATCTGTAATTACATCACCATCGAGTGGTGCCCTTCCATCGCGGGTAGTCACCTTAAGAGCTATCAAGCGGAAATAATTTCCTGCAACATCGTAAGGTTTTGCTGTCCAGCAGAAATTAAGGTCGCGTGGGAGAAGTGATTTTACCTGCGGCAAAGCCAGATAGCTGTTCACCTGCGCTGTATCTCTTGAGTGTGCCATACCCACAACCGGACCGGGATATAGCTGTCCACTCTGGTCAGAACTCGGAATAAGTACAGCAAAAAGCGGGTAATCTTTTTTTATGTCGGCAATGTTGTCTACTGCTGCTGTGGAATCACTAACACTGCTTCCTTCTAATTGTTCCAGAAGCGATTTTTCGGTTTTGGCAGTGTCGGCAACAGCCGTTTCAGTATTTTCAGTTTTATTGCCAGCCAATGAGTCCTTTTCCGCTTTCAGGTCATTTAATTCTTTAATGCGGGCATTAGCTTCCAACAGGTATTGGTAAACTTCAGCGTTTTCGTAGGTTTCCCAAAATTCAAGCATGGCAGTCCCCTGCAACAGGTTACGTACCCTGGTCTGGTCTTTTACTCCGGGAAGTTCAACCAAAATACGGCCTTTGGTCTGCAGTTTCTGAATATTCGGTTGTGCTACACCAAAACGGTCGATACGCGTACGCAGAATATTAAATGAGTTGTCGATAGCTGCTGTAGTCTCTTCATCGATTACCTTTAAAACTTCTTCGTTTGTAGTGTTAAAGTTAATACGGTCGCGCAACTCAAGGGTATTAAAAATAGAAGCGAGGCGTGCATTGGGGTCGATGGACTCAAAAGCCTCCCCAAAAAGAGGGACGAAATCTTTCTGGCTGTTACGTTGTTTTGCCTGTGCCATTGCCAAAGCGGCATTAAAAGTCGAATCCGTACTGTAATTTGACATTGCCCGGATAAGATCGCGTACTTCAACTTCAAGTGTTACGTTCATTCCGCCTTTAAGGTCGAGGCCAAGGTTCATTTCCAGTTCTTTTACATCTTTATAGGTAAAATCTTTCAGCCCCAAAAAGTTGTAAACAACTTGATCCTGAATAGAATCGAGGTATCTGAACTCTTTTTGAGCATCACCTCCGGAATATTCGATTGCTGCTTTTTCAACCTGTTTGGCTTTCCATGTAAAAGAAAGCTGGTAGAGGCAAACAGCCGCCAACAGAATAGCAAATGTTAAAATTGCACCTTTGTTTTGCATTTTGATTTTTTTTAATGTTATTTTTTGAATCTTATAATGATCTTAATATCAATAACGTGCGATTGCATTAAAAGCTACTGGCAGCGTTATTGCGAAAATAGAATTTTTCAGAAATTTGATTCAGGAAACCAGCGGGTCGTCGTCGGGGTCGCTAAAAAAATAGTTTTCGTACGCGGGACGGTAACATCTTAAAACAGGAGATTGTAGCGATGGTAATACTTCCGACTTCAAAAAATGATGACTCAATAACTGATGGTGTTTTTGAATAAAATGGCAGTACAGCCAAGATTGAAGTTTACGGAACCCCGGCTTTTGCACTTCAATTTTTGCCCCCGGAAGGTTCAACTGGCTTACAAACTCTATGGTTCCTGTATTGTTTTGCTTTTCGCTACCGGTATTTTCAATATTTCCTAATTGTACCGGATTTTTTTCAAGATAATGGTCGACTAACGCAGCAATACCCACAAGTGCCACAAAAATGGCCAGTCGCAATAGTTGCTTTTTTGTAGGTTTTAGACTGATATTTGCCACGTTTTTAAATCGTTACCGTTTTACTATCTGAATTTTTAAGCGGTGCAAATATACCGAAATAGTTGAGGTTTGCAAAAACGAATTACTAATTTTAAATGTGGCTAAAAGAAATGTATTTGGTAAAAATAACGGCAGGTATTTTTGTGTATATTACGTTCAGTATATCTGAAGTCGCAATAAAGTTTACCGGCAAAACTTTTCAAAGCATTGCGGCGATTATAAAATGCCTCTAATAACGATAGTTTTTCTTATATCTACAAAAACGGCCAATCCTTTAAGGATCAGCCGCTTGTTTTATCTTTTTGATTAAATGCTCAGAGGATATTCATTCCATCCAAAACATCCATAACATTTCTAACTGCTTTGGCTGAATTATTAAGTAACTCTTTTTCTGCTTCGTTCAGTTTCACCTCAATAATTTCTTCTACGCCATTTTTCCCTAGTTTTACCGGAACGCCAAGGAAAATATTTTCCTGTCCGTATTCACCTTTAAGCAATACACAACATGGGAAAATACGTTTTTGATCCATTATAATGGCTTCAACCATTTGTGCTGCTGCCGAGCCGGGAGCATACCATGCCGACGTTCCCATCAGGTTGACCAGCTCACCACCTCCTTTTTTGGTACGTTCAACAATAGCGTTCAGCTTATCATCGTCGATCATTTCAGTTACCGGAATTCCTGAAACAGTTGTATAGCGTGGCAGTGGCACCATAGTATCACCATGACCACCCATCAGCAATGCCTGAATATCGCGAGGAGAAACATCAAGTGCTTCGGCCAGGAAAGCGCGGTAACGTGCAGTGTCAAGAATGCCAGCCATTCCCATAACTTCGTTTTTTGATTTTTTTGACGTAAGATATGCTGCGTAAGTCATTACATCCAGAGGGTTGGCTACCACAATTATTTTAGCTTTGGGCGAATGTTTCACTATATTTTCCGTTACTGTTTTTACAATGCCGGCATTTATAGAGATCAAATCGTCGCGGCTCATCCCCGGCTTTCGAGGTACCCCCGAGGTAATAACAACTACTTCTGAACCAGCTGTCTTTGCATAATCGTTAGTAACTCCGATTACCCTCGAATCGTAATAGTTTATTGGCGCTGTTTGCCATAAGTCAAGGGATTTACCTTCGGCAACACCTTCTTTAATATCGAGAAGTACCACTTCCTGAACAATATTTTTTTCTGCTACTATTTGTGCACATGTGGCACCTACATTTCCTGCTCCAACTACAGTAACTTTCATAATTTGTGCTGATTTTAACGTTTAAAAAATCTATATTTTTTATAGAAACACAAAGATAATCGATTTTGTTAATGTTTGAAAGCTTTGCACCAATTTACCGAAACAATAAGAATTGGCGTTTTTTTAAAAGTTGGCTTGAAAACTTCCGAGTAGATTAGCATTATTTCTGACGGCTGCAATAGCAAAGCCAAAATCGAATAATAAATAGCACTAAAGTTGCTTTCTTCGCTTTTTAATTGTTTTAATCAGGTAAATTAACAGTAAAGATACAATCCATAAAGGCCAAAGCCTAATTAGGAAGAGCATAATGTCAATAAACCCATACCATCCTTTTGACAGTGATTTTTTTAGCTGTTCAGAAAATTTGTCGCGTATATCGGGCTTATATTTAAAATCTTTTAATTTGGAAAGAGAGATGTCAAGGGAGCTGTAATCTACCTGATTGCTCAAATACCTCAACCTGCCGGTTGTGCTTTCTATTTCCTCTTCCAGTCCACGTATTTTCTCTTCTATCTCCAGAATTTCACTAATTGTCCTTGCCTGTTTAAGTAGTTCTTTGAACCTGTTCAGGTAGGCGCGTTTATTTTTGAGCCTGGTTTCAAGGTCGATATACTCTTCGGTTACATCGCGGGAACTTAGTTCTTTATACAAAACCTCTACCTTGCCATTTTCAGTGTCATTGACAAATTGGTCGAATGCCTGTGCAGGAATCCTTACTTTGAGTAAATAAACCGATTCACGGCTATAATTATTAAAGTTTTCGCCTGCATAGTAAGCATTATATTTTTTAACGAGGCTGTCGATCCGGGCTTTTGCCTTTTCCAATTCGGTAACGCGGAGGCCAATCCGTCCATCACGAATAATTTTCTTTTTATCAGCCTCAGGCTTAAGTGGTTTTTCCGGCGAAGGGTTAGCTTTTGTATATTGACCTACACCGGGCATCATTTTTACCTCTTCCATTATGTCATCGGCATAAAACATATCGTTTCCACCACGGTTTTGGTCACACGAAACAACAACAAGGATAAATGCAATGATAATCAATATTTTATGTGTCATGGCTTTGGGTTTTAGTAAAATTATTTTTTCGATGGCTTTAAAGATAAAAAGTATGCAATAAGCTGCACAAGCAGTTAAATTTAATCATTTTTGTATTTCTTGCCTAATGCTGGCACAGCAAATTGTATTCTGTGAGAACCATGCTATTATAATAAATAGCGATTTTTACAATAAGAACCGTAGATAGTGTAAAAAATAGTGTGTGATACTAAAATTTGTGTTAACAAACGTTCTTTTGGTGTTTTCTTAATTTTTTGATTGCCCAATCGTAGTGGCTTGATGTAGCAGAAACACAATAACTTCCCAAACTGGTTGTCCCGGTCCAGGGAAAATATTTATTTGTAAATAACTCTTCATTGCTGAATGTTTCAATAATTTTCATTACCTCTTTATGGCTATTCTTCAGCATTTCTACCGCTTGATTATAAGACGTTTTTTGATGTTTGTCCCAGAACTTAGCATTCAGTTCAGCTATGGTTTTGAAAGTGTATGGCTCGGGTAAAATTTTAGTTGATTCCCCTGCCTGATTTTTTGTTACCCAGTTTATCAACAATTGATGCCATTCATACAAATGCACCAATACATCTTTTACATTTTTATCTCTTTGCCAATGCGCTTCTTTGAGTTTTGGATTGTCTGAGAAATCAAATTCTGTGGTAAAGACTTTTTCAGAAAAAGCAGCTATCAATTTCCAAAGTTTGTCAAAATTCTCATTACCTGCCTTTAATAAATCATCTTTTGTTTTTGGTCGTGCCATAATATTCGTTTTTCTATTTTTTATACTTCTACCTGAAATCTCAATACTGTTTTTAATTTTTCTACTTCAACTTTTCTAACATCTGACAAATAAATTTCTCTATGAATTTTTGATTTTCTTCTCAGATTTAATTCAGTTGCAAACCGCTCCATCTTCTGAAAACTTTGAGGTTCATCATCGTAACTGCCTATATGCAACATTTGAATGCATTTACCCTCTGTTATGGTTTTAAACTTCACTTCGCTTAACAGTTGGTGCGGTTTTCTATTTTTCGTAATCTCAATCATTTCATTAAAGAAATCCTCACCTACAAAATTAGGCTGTCTTATCATCAAGTCAAAAACCAAATCGTCTTTATTGATGCTTTTATCGGAATTTTGTTGGGCATCTTTGGCAATATCCCAAACGCCTTCTAAGGGATATACCGCCCAGTCCTGATAATCTTTCGGAGGATTCTTAGATTTTTTCAAATTCATTTTGATAGCATAAGCAACACTATACAAAACACCTATATATTCCGAAAAGAAGTCATCATTTGGATTGCCTTTCCCGCTCAAAGTAATGAATGTATATTTTGGAATATCGAGCAATTCCGGTTTGTTTTTAGGTAAATAAAAGGCTTTCTCTTGTTTTCTCCATTCGTGTTTCATGTAGCTCGTTTTAATTATTCAATAGGAATATAAATTTCTGTTAATAAATCATCTTCTTTTACTTTGTCAGGGCTATTGAGGTATTTTTCAAAGCTATTGCTATTTCTAATTTTGTCATAATTATCAGGCACCCATGCTGCATAAATAGCCTGATATAAATCATTCAAGCCAGAATAGGCTCCTTTGTGGATAAACCGTGCAAACTTGCCTTCTTCAATAGTAAAGGTTCCAAATGCTGCTTCGGCTTTTATTTTCTTATCTGTTGAAACACAGGCATAAAACCTGCATTTTTTCTCTTCCGTAATATTGGGATCATCAAAACTGATGCCTATATACTCACTGTTTTCATTGATTAAATGCTTCGTATGGGCATAAGAAATTAATTGACTCCAAGCCCTTTTATAGTCCGGCGTAGTGCCGTATTTAGCTATAATACGAAGATACAATAGGTGTTTGGGTTCTAACTCTACTATTTGTGGGTTTAACTGCATAGTAGTGTGCCGGGGCTTAGGCAACTTTGCCGTAAGGTACGTATTTAAATGTCTAAAAGCAGATGGTGTTATCCCAAAATGTTTTTTAAAGGCTTTTGACAGTGATTGTTGTGTTTGATAGCCTGTTTTTTCAGCAATATCGGCAAGGGAGGTATCTGAAATTTGTAGCAAATGAGCTATCCGCTCCATTCTTAAACGTGTAATATACTCTCCAATGGGTTCGCCGATATAGGCTTTAAAAATTCTACAAAAATGAAATTCAGAGATCATCGCTGCCCCCGCTACTGTTTTTAGGTTGATGCATTCACCTAAATGACTGTGAATGTAGTCAATAGCCAGGTTTATAGATTTATTATATTCGTTGTTTGTATGTTCTTTTGATGCAAAATTCATATCGCAAAATATAAGTCAAATTTTTATTTAAAGACTTATCCAATCTTGCTTATTTTAGAAAATTGATTCAATGCCTAAAAATTACATATAGCTGCTATTATTAGCTTTCTTTCTTCGGATAAAAAAATGATGATTTATAGCCATTTTGTATTGAAAGGCAGAAAAACAAAGTTATAAATGGCTTCTATTATTATCAAAGTAAAGTGTATGAACGAAGATCTTTATTCAGGGCCCGAAAACAGGATGGCATACTTGCCCGCCTTTGGTGGAAACAGTATGATTATTCAGCCGTCAACTTTCTGATCGATTGAAATACGTTTTTTATTCGTTATAAATCAACTCTTTTTGAACTTTTTTGGGAAGTCCTGCTACAACCAAATTATAGGAATCTAATATCCACTGTTTCATTAATTCGTCGGTTATTTTACCTTGTGGTTTTATGCTGTTCCAATGTTTCTTGTTCATATGGTATCCGGGCGTAACTTCGTTGTATTTTTCCCTTAATTCAACAGCAATTTCAGGCTTACATTTCAGGTTTACAAATTCAAAAGTTTCTATATCTGTAAGACAAAACATCTTGTCTTTTACCGTAAACACAAGGGTTTTATCGTCAAAAGGCATTTTTTCTTCGGCACCTTTCAACGACAAACAATAATCTCTTAATGCTTCAATATTCATTGTCATTCTTTTTCTGCAAAACCGATAATATACCCGTTCAAATCCTTTACATAAAACTCCTGCATGCCATACCAGGTAGTTTTCAACTCCGTAATTTGCAAATTTTTGTTTTTCAATATGTTATAAAATTTATTTAAGCCTTCAACCTCCATATAGAAAGAAACTGTTGCGCCTATGTTGAGGCCTTTTGCAAAGAACAAATCGTCCCTAAATGAGTCTGAACGTTGAAACATAAATTCAACATTGTCTTTTTGCATCATGGCATAGATATACTCTTTGTTCTTGCTCAATGTTTGTTCTATTCCATCTTTACTTTCGGGAACAGCCATTACCAGGGCAAAGCCAAAGTTTTCTTGGTAAAATTCAACCGTTTCTTTAATGTTTTTTACTTCGAAGTTGGGTGATAATTTCTTGATTTTCATCTGTCTATAATTATTTATTTTTTTATGGTAACAGACGGAACTCCCATGATTATAATCATTTGCCTATGTGTGAAAGATTTTCTCATGGTCATTTCATTTTAAACCTCCTGTTTTTTAGGTTAAATTTTTATTTAACGAAATTATCATTTCTTTATCGTTGATAATTGTAAAAATCGGTCGTTTCTATTTTTATGAAGTTCTTTTGGGGTTACTCCCGAGTATTTTTTTACTTCTTTAATAAAATGAGATTGGTCAAAATACTCACTTTCAGGATATAATAATCCTTTTGATATGTGTTTATGAGAAGATTTGAAACGGACAATTTTTAAAAATTCTTTTAACGAAAAACCAAATTGAGCATTAAAATAACGATTGATTTGCCTACTACTCCAAAAGACTTTTTCTGATAGCTCTGCTATTGTTTTTATATTCTGTTGATATATAAAATCAAATAATTTGAGTTTTCTGTTATCGATTTCCTTTAAATGTTTTATTGATTTTTCAATATGGGTTGTTGTATTACTTACAAATTTTTCAAATTCATTGCTTTGATAGCCGTTGATGTTCCAAAACTCAAAAGGTAAAATTTGCTCGGCATCTAATATGGATTTTATCTCTCTTTTAAAAAGGTATTCAGCAGACAATAATTTAAAACGTATTGCTATGTAAGTTTTTTTGGGGGGAATATCAAAATGTTTCGGGGTTGTCCAAATGCCGGTCAATTTTACGGTTGTTAAAATATCATCTTCAAACTCTGCAATTAAATCAAAGTAACCATCGGGTAAAATAGTATGTTGAATTGGTTTATCAGTAGTTTGGTAAAACCAAAAACATTGAATAAAGTTTTGCAAAAATCCTTTCGGTTTAATCTCTTTATATTCCATCGTGGATTTTTTTCAAAATGCCATACAACATATAGATTAACCTTCCGATCTGTATATCAACATTTTCAACCAGTTTAGGATGTTGCACATTTTTATTGACAGAGAAAAGGGTTTATTGTCGATTTCTACAATTCAATGGGAATTCCAGCATAAAAATCAAGGATTTTTGTACGGAAAATATAGTCGTATTTAGCTTGTAGCAATTGTGACTCTGCCGCTGCAAGGTCGTTTTTACTTTGGTTGTATTCCACCGAGTTAACCATGCCTACGTTGTATTTTTCTTCAACATACCGAAAAGCTTCTTTCATAGAACTGAGGGCCTTTTGTGTTGAAACATAACGCTTAAAAGCCGCCAACGCATTGGTATATGCCTGCTCTATATCTTTTCGCAGCAGGTTGGCAGCAGATTGCAACCGGTATTGGTAGTCGTAAATTTGCAGTTGAGCATTGGCAATACCGTTTTTTACCTGAAATCGATTGAAAATAGGTATCCCCAGGGTAAGTCCTGCCGAAGAACGTGCGTTATTTTTTAGCTGATCGGCAAAAGCGATACTATTTCCGTTAAAGTCGATATACTTATCGTTGTAAAGGTTATAATAATTAGCTCCTAAACTTAGGCTGGGGTACTGGTTACCTTTGGCGATTTCCAATTGTTTTTCGGCACTTTTTACCCGCAGTTGCGCCGCCTGGATTTCTGGCCTGGTATTCATGGCAGTTTTAAAAACATCTAGTGAGTTCACCAATGAATTATTGGCTTTAATTTCCGGAAGCTTAGGTTTTTCGATGGTAAAACTTTCAGAAATAGGCAAATCAAGCAGCTGAAAAAGGGTAAGATAAGCAAGTTGCACACTGTTTTGGTTGGTTACAAGCTGTAGCTCTTCCCTGGCCTGCTGTGCCTGAATTTCCAATAACGCCCCTTTGGCAAGGCTTCCTGCATCCACCAACTGCTGCGTGCGGTCGATCTGTTGTTTTGTAATATCCAACTGTGCTTTAGAAACAGTGGCAACCTCTTCGGCAAAGAGAATTTCCATATAAGCTCGCGTGATATTGAGTTTAATGTCGTCGCGGGCTTTCTCCAGGTCTTTCAGCGTAGCCTGCAGATCCAACTCCTGCCTTTTTACTTCGTTGTTCAGGGTGAACCCGTTCCACAAAGTAATATTGGTATTTACGCCCCCTGTAATACTCATGGAATTTACGTTTTTATAGGTGTTGTCGTATGTTAACGACCGCCCAAAACTATAATCGTTTCCCAACTGTGCATTTAAATTGGGCAATCTGTTCGATTTAGCCTGGCTTAAACGATTTTCGGCATATTGGCTGTTTAACTCCTGCTGTTTAATCTGAATGTTGTTTTCTAAAGCAAAGTCGATACACTTTTGCAGCGACCACATGTCTTGTCCAATGGCTTTACCAAACAACAAGGTAGTTATCCCGATAATGATAAAAAATTGTTTCATTACTTTGTTTTTTAACCCGTAAAATTACATAAACAGTCCTGTTCAGAAACAGGCTGCCAGATATTAGTAAGCCATATATAGCTGTTTATTACAATTTTTTTTGGATATTGTGGAAAGCGTAGTTCAAAATCAGGGCTTTCGCTTTTTTTGAACATAAAATTAGTTTATGGGATATAAAATAGTGACCTTACAAATGCCAACAAATTTTAATGCTGAAGCATTGGAGAAGAAGCTTTCACGCATGTTAGGCATTCGTAATTTTTCGTGGCAGGTTGAAAGCAAAAGCCTTGATGCCAGGAAAAAACAGAATATTTTTTGGCTGTTGAAAGTGGTAGTACATTCGCCTGAACTGAAAGGAGAAGCATTACCGGAAAAAGAGAGGCTTGAAATTCCATATCGGAAACGAAACAGCAATGTAGTTGTTGTGGGAAGTGGCCCGGCAGGTTTTTTTGCAGCTTTTGTTTTACAAAAAGCCGGGTTTAATGTGATCCTTATTGAACGCGGATCAGACGTGAAAACACGGGGGACATCGATACGTAATTTTGAAAAAACAGGGGCGTTCGACTGCAAAAATAACTATGCTTTTGGCGAAGGCGGAGCAGGCACTTTTTCTGATGGGAAGCTCACTTCGCGATCGAAACATATTTCAAAAGAAAAGCAGTTTATTACCGAATGTTATATTGCCGCCGGCGCACCCGAAGAAATAGCCTATATGGCCCATCCGCACCTGGGCACTAACAATTTGCGGAAAATAGTTAAAAATCTTCGAGACAATTTTCAGGCTATTGGTGGAAAATTTTTATTTGATACCATGTTTGAGCGTTTCTCTGTTAAAAAGCAAAGCGTTACTGAAGTTATAACCTCAAACGGCAACTTCAGGGTAGATGCACTTTTTGTAGCTCCTGGCCATTCGGCACACGAAACCTACCTGATGCTCATGGAGCATGGTGTTACTTTTCGTACAAAAAATTTTGCCATTGGCAGCCGTATGGAACACAGGCAGGAGGTAATTAATCGTGCGCAGTGGGGCAAACCACAATTACCAGGTGTGAAAGCTGCCGAATATAGGCTTACTTCGCCTGCCGATGGTATCCACCAGGTATTTTCGTTTTGCATGTGCCCCGGCGGAATGGTAGTTCCTGCTGCAGCTTATGCCGACACCAATATTGTAAACGGCATGAGCCATTACCAGCGGAATGGAGCTTTTGCCAATGCGGCCTGCGTAGCCGGAATACACCCCGATGAACTAACGGGAAAAACGGTTTCACCACAGGATGCATTAAAATACCTTGGCGACCTTGAGAAAATGTTTTATGCCATTGCTGGTGGATACGGCGCACCGTTTTGCAACATTCAGGACTTTATTCAACAAAAAGAAAAAACCAGCAGCTGCGAAAGCAGCTATCCATTAGGATTGTTGCCTTTGCCTTTATGGCGTTTGTTGCCCAAAACAGTAGTGCATTCTATGCAACATGGCCTCACCGATTTTATTCGTAAAATGAAGGGTTTTGAAACGGGCATCTTGTTGGGCCTTGAAAGCAAAACATCATCGCCAGTGCAGGTAGTACGCGAAAGAAACGGGTTGTGCGCCGGTTTTGACAATCTCTATCTTATTGGTGAAGGAAGTGGTTTTGCAGGGGGAATTATGTCTAGTGCAGCTGATGGCATTAAAGCAGCTATGAGCCTGGCCGGAAGCTAACCTGACTACCCGCAAAAAGAGACATTTGGCAAACATCACAAAAAAATAAACTTAGTAGTAACTTGAAAAAGTAGCGCTGAAAAAAGGGGTCAGCTGTAAATAGCTAAACCCCTGGTGTTTTCTAGTTGCCCACTTTGTGAAACAGTGTTTTATTTTTCTGCTGCTGAAACTTCTTCTCGCAATATTGTTGCAGCATTTACCATCTCTATCAATGCTTTTTTTGTTTCATCCCATTGACGGGTTTTTAGTCCGCAATCAGGATTTACCCAAAGCTGCTCAGTTGGAACAACCGTTTTAGCTTTTTCCAACAAGCTTACAATTTCGTCTTTTGCCGGAACACGAGGCGAATGAATATCATATACACCCGGCCCGATTTCATTGGGGTATTTAAACTCCGCAAAAGCATCTAGCAATTCCATTTGCGAACGGGAACACTCTATCGTAATTACATCGGCATCCATGTCTGCAATATTCTCAATGATGTCGTTAAATTCTGAATAACACATGTGGGTGTGAATTTGCGTTTCATCTTTAACTCCTGAAGATGCGATACGAAATGCCTTAACTGCCCAGTTCAGGTAGTGCTGCCAATCCGCTTTTCTCAATGGTAGCCCCTCGCGCAGTGCTGCTTCGTCAATTTGAATAATTTTGATTCCTGCTTTCTCCAAGTCAACTACTTCATCTCGAATAGCCAGAGCTATTTGTGTGCAGGTTTCCGAGCGAGGTTGATCATTACGCACAAATGACCATTGCAAGATAGTAACAGGCCCTGTTAACATGCCTTTTACATGTTTTTTAGTAAGTGATTGAGCGTATGTTGCCCAATAAACAGTCATTGGTTTTGGTCGTTGCACATCGCCGTAAATAATAGGTGGTTTTACACATCTGCTACCATAACTTTGTACCCAACCATTTTGCGTAAATGCAAATCCGGAAAGTTGTTCCCCAAAGTATTCCACCATATCATTTCGTTCAAACTCCCCATGAACCAAAACATCTAAGCCAATTTCTTCCTGCCAGCGAATGGTTTTTTCTGTTTCCTCTTTTAAGAGTCTGTCATACTCTTGAGCATTAATTTCTCCTTTCTTAAATTTAGCTCTCCATGTACGAACTTCTTTTGTTTGAGGAAATGAACCGATGGTAGTGGTAGGAAACGGAGGTAAATTCAGTCTTTGATGCTGTTTTACCTTTCGGCTTTCAAAAATGCTTTCTCTTTTGGTATCTGTGTCAGTAATAGCATTTACACGCTGCTTAACTTTATCGTTATGAATAAGTTTAGACGTTTTTCTGCTTTCTATAGCAGCTTGATTTTCCTTTAGTTTATCTAAAGCGCTTTCTTTTTCTTCAGGATTTGCCAATTGTTTCAGCGCAACTACTTCATCAATTTTTTGTTTGGCAAACGCAAGCCATTGCTTTACTTCTGTATTTAGTTTGATCTCAGAATCCAAATCACATGGTGAGTGAAGTAATGAACACGAAGGGGCAATAAGAATACGATTACTGCCAATTTTAGAAGCAGCTTTATCGATAAGTGATAAAGAATTATCAAAGTCGTTTTTCCATATATTTCTGCCGTCCACAACACCGAGTGATAATTGTGTTTCTGAGGAGAGCTTGTCGCTTTCTAAAATATCGTCTAACTGTTTTTGGCACCGCACCAAATCTAAGTGTAACACATCTACAGGAAGCGAAAGAGCCAGATCCAAATTGTCGCCCAAACAATCAAAATAATTAGCGATGATAATTTTGATGTGTGGAAATGCTTTTCTGATTTCTGCGTAAACGTATTTAAACGTTTCTTTTGCTTTATTGCTTAAATCCAATGCCAAAAACGGCTCGTCAAACTGTACCCATTCTACTTTGTGTTCTGCTAATTTTTGCAGTATATCAATGTAAACAGGCAATAGATTTTTAACTAAGTCCAAACGGTGAAAATCGGCTTCTTTTTCTTTACCCAACAGCAAATATGATACCGCACCTATGATAACAGGTTTTGTTTCAAAACCCAACTTTTTTGCCTCTATAAATTCATCTACTACTTTCGTAGAAAACAATTTGAATTTTTGATTTTTGTGAAACTCAGGAACAATGTAATGGTAGTTAGTGTCAAACCACTTTGTCATTTCCATTGCTGTAATATCCAACCCGTTTTTTTGATAACCCCTTGCCATCGCAAAATACAGGTCAAGTTCGGGTTTCTTTTTGTTAAGACTTATTTCGTGATAGCGTTCAGGAATTGCCCCAACAGTTAACGACATATCTAACACCTGATCGTAAAACGAAAAATCGTTAGACGGAATTAAGTTAATTCCTGCATCTTTTTGTAACTGCCAGTTATGCTGACGGATATTTCTTCCTGTTTCTACCAGTTCTTCTACTGATATTTTGCCTGACCAATATTGCTCGCAGGCTTTCTTGAGTTCTCTTTTGCTACCAATACGCGGATAGCCAAGATTGTGTGTTTTCATTGTTTTAAATTTTAACACATTAAACAAAAATTTAAAGCTCTTTTACAGAACTTTATGATGCTTTTCAGGAAATGAATTTTGATAGAGGGAGTACACTAATAAGAAAACAACTTCTCCTGTAAAACAATAAAAGTCAGAAGTGTACCATACCTGACAACAAGCTTCAAATCGCGAAAGCATCGTCAATTTAGAATAGGCAGGTTTCCTGACTTGTAAAAGTTATTGCCGTCCTTCCCATCTTAACAATTATAGACAGTGGACATATTTGACAAAACCTATGTATGTTACTTACAGTTGCGCGACAGTTCGTGATTCTCACACGATTCCCTTTTAATTTGCGTTAAGCAAAACCTTTTATGATTAAATAAGAAATTAATACAAAGAACTTATCGGGACAAAATTACTTAAAAGTTTTATTTTTTTACTCTTTCGAGGTTGTTTTGTATGTTCCCCAACGGCTGACAATAAGAAACGCAAGGCGTTTTGAAACTTATGCTTGTTAAGCCGATTATTAATTGCAAATTAAGCACTTTTGCCCTATGTTATTTAATTCCTTGTTTTTCTTTTCCCATTAATAACCTTATCATAAAATTTGTTTTACTCCTGGAAATAATTTAGCGTAATATGTGTAGTTTTTTAATATTCATACAAAATACTATCACCACTGTTAGTGATATTCAATTGAACTTGGTTTCCGTTAACTTGTAAGTTTGAAATGTCAAAGGTTAATTCTTTTGTTATGTATGCCTTGCATAATTCCTCATTTTCTAAAGACAACCTTAGTTTCCTTTGAGGTGGAAGCGAATATAAAACAGCCCCTGGGTCAATCAATTTTAATTTTCAAGTACTTCCATCGCATCCACTCGAACTAAAGTTAATTTTCAAACAGTTACCATTTATTGCCAAATTATTAATTGTTAGTTGGCCGGAAGGAGCATTTTTATATTCCTCAGCACTTATTATAGTTTTAAAATCACAGTTCGCAGGATTTTCGTTATCATCACTTTTTGAGCAACTCAAGATTGTTAGTCCGATTAAAGTTAAGAATAGTATTTTTTTCATTTTAATATAGTTTGTTTTTCTATAGATGAATTTTTATCATATGGTTGCGTCAAATACCCCACAATAATTTCGGTTATATGTAGTTTTGTGGTAAACTCGCAGAGGTGTTGCCCTTATAAACTGTAAATCTATTTTTTCTTTCAAGACTTTTGTACCACTACTCTTTAAAGTTGGCACTGACTTTCACTTTAAGGCATTTTCAATGATAGAAAAACTCTTTTGAATAGGGTTTATTTCTGCTTTTATGCCATAAGGAAGGGTAAAAGTAGGGCAGGTATGCCCAAAATCCATATTGGTTATAATGGGTAAATGTGTTAATCCTTCTTCTTCAGCAATAACTTGTTGCAAGATGGTTTCATACTCCTTTGCATATTGATTATGATAGGGCCTGCCCAAAATTAAGCCTTTGATATTCTTTAGTATACCCGATGCAGCGTAGTTGCGCAAGATACTTTTAAAATAATGCGGTGGCATCATAGACTCAGAGGGTTCTAAAAACAGTATTTTACCTTTCCAGCCTTGAGGTTGTACCCAAAGCGGCGTGTCTTTTAACACTTCCAGAACCTCCAGGCAGCCGCCCAATAATTCTCCGGTTACTTTTTCGGTACCTTGTAAAAACTTCCAGCCTTCAGGTTTTTCCAGTTTTCTGGCAATATTTTGATTTTGAGGTTCGCCCCATTCCAACCGTTCAGAAGTCCATCCTTGGGTATTGGATTTTATAACTCCTCTTATTTTATTGGAAAATAAAGTTTGTTTAATATCCTCTATTTGATAGGCATGCATACCATTATTTTCAGCAAAACCCACCATTACAGAAGTACCGTAAAACGATGTTACACCCGCTTTGTAAAAGCAAAAATGGGTTACGGTAGAATCGGAAAAACCCAGGAAAATTTTAGGGTTGTTTGTTATCACCTCCATATCCAGATAAGGTAACATCCGTATGCTATCATCACCACCTATATTAGAAATAATGGCTTTTATAGTAGGGTCTTCAAGCGCTTCCATCAAGTCTTCGGCTCTGGCCCTTGGGTTTTCGTAAATCCACTGTGCCGGCTTCAAAGCATGAGTTGTTTCCACCACTTCCAACCCAAAAACCTTTTGCAACTGCTCTTTTCCCACTTGGTAACGATACGGAATTTCCCCGGCTCCGCCCCAAGACAAAGATATGGTAGCGATTTTATCGCCCTGGTTTAATTTTAGGGGTTTTATCATCGTTTACTTGATAAAACAATTAATTGTTACTCATTTTTTTGCAGATGCACATCCATTTGTGGAAATGGAATATTAATGCCCTGTTGCTCAAAAGTTTTATACACTTTTTTGTTCATATCAAAATATACCCCCCAATAATCTTCCGTTTTAACCCATGTTCTTACTGTAAGGTTTACTGAACTGTCTGCCAGTTCAGAAATTACTACAAAAGGTTCCGGGTCTTTAAAAATTCTGGAGTCTTCGGCACATATTTGTTTAATTATTTTTTCAGCTAAATAAGTATCATCGCCGTAGGCAATACCAAATACCCAGTCTACTCTTCTTTTAGGCTCGGTAGAGTAATTGGTCATAGAAGAATTTGACAATCCGCCATTTGGAATAACAACGGTTTTATTATCCGGAGTTTTTAATATGGTATTAAAAATTTGAATTTCTTTAACGAATCCCTTATGGCCTTGTGCTTCAATTAAATCACCAACCTTAAAGGGTTTAAACATCAGTATAACCATGCTTCCGGCGAAATTCTGTAATGTTCCTGAAAGCGCCATGCCTATCGCCAAACCTGCGGCACCTATAATAGTAATAAATAATGCCATTTTCACACCCAATATTCCTAAAATAGAGACTATAAGTATGACTTTCAGGACTATGTTCAATAAGCTATCCAAGAAACTTTTTAGTGCTTCTTCTGTTTCGCGTTTATCTAATATTTTTTTTATTCTTCCAGATAAAAATTTTATGACCCGAATTCCTATAATCCATATAGCGATGGCTCCAACTAATTTTAGAGCAAAAGGAATCAGGTAATCCGGGGCTTTATCAATTATTTCTTGAAAGTTCATAAATTCAAAGTGTTTTTTTGATGCTAAAAATGGTTTGTAATTATCACAGATGTGTTTGATTAATAGGCTTTAAGATAAAAGACACCGTTTTTTGTCCAATCATTAAGGTCTAAATTTGCCTCTTGGGCTTCGTGATCGAGTTGAATATTGGCTGCTCCTTCTTGATCGGTATTCACTGATAAATAATACTTTATTATGGCTGATTCGTTCATTTTGGGAACAATCAAGCTTTCAGGATTTTTGGGCAAGTCAAAGGTAACTGAAAAAGGGATTTCGGATATATTCACCTCTTTTTCAGCAATGACCGTTGCAGCAACATCAGCCATAGAAGAGTCATAACCGTAGATTGTAAATTTTGCTTTGGCATTTGTAACATTCAACTTATTATGACTGTCAAATTTTAAAGTCATATGGTTTTCTTTTGTACCTGTTGATGGTTTGGCAGTCTGTTCATCGGGTAAAGCTTTCCAGAGTTTATATTTCACTTTATAGCCTTTAGGCGTATAAATTACAACAGGTAGTTTGCTGTTATAATGCAGTAACCGGCTTGGAGAAGCCACATCCTTCTTAGTCAAGGTCTTGTCAGGACAAGCCATCATTGTACTAATAACATCTCCATTGGTTTGAAATACATAGTAATTGTATCCCCAACCTTGTAGATCTTTTTCTAATAATTCGCCTTGTAACATATGATGGTTACAGTCAACTTTCATTGTTTTTGTAACAAAAACCTCCACTTTATAGTCTTGTTCATTATCCTTAGCGGGTAGGCTAATGACATGTTGCGTTTCGTCTTTTTTGGCATTTGGAAACATATCTGTAGCCATAGGTTCTGCTTTTACTGCTTTGGTTGCTTCGTCTTTTTGAATGTTCTTATGGTCTTTTTGAGGTGAATTACAACTAAATAATACCATAGTTGCCATAAGATAAATAATACTTTTCATTAATGGATTCTGTTTTAACTAATCAATATGATACACTATAAGATTTAGTGTTGGTTTTTTGTGTTTAGTCCTTATTTACTTTTTTCATTCCACCATAGAATGAAGCCATCAACTTTTGCATCTAAAGGAATTTTACTTTCATCTATTTTTTTGGTTTTCTCATTCCACCAACCGTTTTTCAATTGGCTTTTTGAAATGCTAAAACTGGCGTTGATTTCATCTACAATTAATACAATATGTTCTCTTGTAGGTTCAATTTTGTTAATGGTATAAGCTTTTTTAATAGCGCCATACGTTGAATTTGTATTGATGCCTTTCTCTGTTTTAATGAATGGACTGTTGATCAGTACACGGTTAATTTTTTGGTGTACATCACCTGTCTTTTTAGGCGTAACTGTAAAAAGCGATTTGGAATTGTGATTGAGTATCTCATAATCATCATACACATCTTCTGCAAATTCACCTTTACCTGCTTTTTTCTCTATCTGGACATTGGGTAATGTGTGTAAAACCTCTGCAATGGTGTTTTGGTTATTGAAAACCCCAATACTATTTGCCGTAATGGTA
>PDWJ01000523.1_pt1 | contig 55975 bp, 58 predicted proteins | sample 1430881 | NCBI WGS metagenome assembly PDWJ01 (sample SAMN01162460, study PRJNA174530) | Oral metagenome, whole genome shotgun sequencing project. | biome: Marine environment; feature: Marine mammal; material: Swab sample of the gingival sulcus; isolation source: swab sample of gingival sulcus...
ACGGGAGGCCATGATGCAGGTCGTTGACGAAGCCTGGCTGCGGCTTGCCCGTGCAGCAAAGCACCATCTGACCGGCTATGCGAACAGGCTTTCCCGTATGGAACAAGGATTGGACTGGCTGAGTCCCCAGGCCCGGATCACGCGGCTCACACAGGGCCTGGAACAGGCTGCCCAGGCCCTTCAGGGGGCAGGAAGACAATGGACAAAACAACAAACACGTGAACTTGAGCGCAGGACAGACCGTCTTGGAACAACCCTGGGGCCGGAATTCTGGAAAATGCACGCAAGCACCGTGTTCACCTGGGGAGATCGTTTAACAGACCGAGCTCACAGGTTTGTGGATCGCAAAATAACCCAAACCAAAATCGTACAAACAGGTTTAACCGCCCTTGACCCTCATGCCCCCCTTGAGCGGGGATATAGTCTGGTAAAAAAGCAGGATGGAACGTTTTTGCGGGACAGTACCGAAATCTGTCCTGAAGAGCTTGTGGAGATCCTCCCTGCCCATGGACGGATCATGGCCCGTGTTGTAGATACAGAACAAGATGCTCAATAAGCATCTTGTCCCATACCATCCACAAACATTACTCGTGATCATTCCCTTTTACCACCAGACCACCATCTTCCTGGTCGATAACTACATGACTGCCCTCCAGAAGATCTCCGCCAATGATCTGTTTAGCCAGGGGGGTCTCAATATGTGTTTGCAGATACCTATGTAAGGGTCTGGCCCCATAGACAGGATCATAGGCCTCTGTGGCCATGAAATCTCTGGCATTGTCCGTGAGTTCAAGACCGATCTTGCGTTCTTCAAGTCGGGATTGAAGCCCCTTGAGCAGCAGGTCAATGATACCCTTGATTTCCTCCTTACGAAGGGGTTTGAACAGCACCACCTCATCCACCCTGTTCAAAAATTCCGGGCGGAAATGTCCCCGCAAGGTCTGCATAACCTGTTCCCGAACACCCTGGGCCAATTCGCCCTCAGAGGTGATACCTTCAAGCAGGATGGTTGAGCCCATATTGGAGGTCATGATGATGATGGTGTTCTTAAAATCGACTGTCCTTCCGTGGCTGTCGGTCAACCGGCCATCGTCGAGTATCTGAAGAAGGACGTTAAACACATCAGGATGGGCCTTTTCTATCTCGTCAAACAGCACCACACTATAGGGTTTACGCCGAACAGCTTCGGTAAGCTGGCCGCCTTCATCATATCCCACATACCCTGGAGGGGCACCAATGAGCCGTGCCACGGTATGTTTTTCCATGTACTCGGACATATCCAGACGCACCATATTCTCCACGGTATCAAACAGGGTTTTGGCCAGGGTCTTGGAAAGCTCGGTCTTACCCACCCCGGTTGGACCCAGAAATATAAACGATCCAATGGGACGGTTGGGATCCTTCAACCCTGCACGGGCCCTGAGAACGGCATCGGCCACAGCGTCCACGGCCTCATCCTGCCCAATGACCCGCTCGTGCAGCATATCTGCAAGTCTGAGCAGCTTTTGCCGTTCACCTTCCACCAATTTGTCCACCGGCACATGCGTCCACTTGGCCACAACCTGGGCAATATCGTCAGGGCCGACCTCCTCTTTGAGCAGCCGCGTCCCTTTCCCCTCCTGGCTGTCAGCCTCCTGTTCGTTAAGGGTTTTGATTAATTGGGCCAACCGGCCATATTCCAGTTCAGCTGCCCGATTCAGATCGTAGTTGCGCTTGGCCTCCTCAATGGCGAGCCTGGTCTGTTCAATATCCTTTTTAAGCTCTTTTAAGCCATCAATCCCGCTTTTTTCCTTTTCCCATTGCGCCATGAGCACGCGCTGACGTTCCCGAATTTCCGCAAGTTCCTTTTCCAGCCGTTCCAACCGTTCCTGGGAGGCAGTATCTGTCTCCTTTTTCAAGGCCTCGCGTTCGATCTCCAATTGCATCATCTTTCGATTCACTGCATCAAGCTCGGTGGGCAGGGAATCAATCTCGGTACGAATCATGGCTGCGGCCTCGTCCACCAGGTCAATGGCCTTATCAGGAAGCTGGCGGTCAGTGATGTACCTGTTGGACAGGGTCACGGCATTGACCAGGGCACTGTCACTGATGCGCACACCGTGGTGAACTTCAAACCGTTCTTTGAGTCCACGCAGGATGGAAACAGCATCTTCAACCCCTGGTTCCTCCACCATGACCGGCTGAAACCGACGTTCCAGAGCTGGATCCTTTTCAATATATTTGCGGTATTCATCAATGGTTGTGGCACCGATACAATGGAGTTCACCCCGTGCCAGCATGGGTTTTAAGAGATTTCCTGCATCCATGGCCCCTTCAGCCTTGCCCGCACCCACAATGGTGTGGATCTCGTCAATAAACAGGATAATCCTGCCCTCGGATTTCTGCACTTCCTTGAGAACCGCCTTAAGGCGTTCCTCAAACTCGCCGCGATATTTGGCCCCTGCAATAAGGGAACCCATGTCCAGGGCGAACAGGGTTTTGTCCTTGAGGCCCTCAGGCACGTCCTGCTTGAGTATCCGCTGGGCAAGTCCCTCAACAATAGCAGTCTTGCCCACACCAGCCTCGCCAATGAGTACCGGGTTGTTTTTGGTCCGTCGGGACAAAATCCTGATACACCGCCGAATCTCCCCATCGCGGCCAATAACCGGATCAAGTTTGCCTTCTTTAGCCTCTTCCACAAGATCCCGACCATATTTTTTCAAGGCGTCATAGGTCTCCTCAGGATTGGCCGAAGTCACCCGCTGATTGCCCCGTACCTCGGTCATGGTCTGCAAAACCTTATCCTTGTTCATCTTGAATTGCGCATTGATCCTGCCAACAGGCGTGCCTGCCCCTTCGTCCAGCAAGACAAGAAAAATATGCTCCACGCTGACATATTCGTCCTGCATCTTTTTGGCCAGTTCCAGGGCCTTAAGCAGGAGGGAATTGACACGTTGACTGACATAGATAGTGCCCGGCCCCCCTCCGGGTGTGCTCACCTTGGGGCGACGGCCCAGTTCCTGTTCTACGGCCTTGGCGTAGGCAGCAGGATCGTATCCCGCCTTTTCCACAAGCACTCCCACAAGCCCTTGTTCCTGGGTGATCAGGGCAAGCAGAAGATGTTCCGCATCCACTTCCTGATGTCCAAAACGGATGGCAATGTTCTGGGCCTGCGAAATGGCTTCCTGAGATTTTTGGGTAAAGGTATTCATATCCATATCGTTTCTCCTTTGAGAGGATAAAGGACTGATGCAAAGAAGTGACCGGCAGACGGGGAGGTGTCAGAAGCTTAGTTGATACGGTTATGCAGGGGGACGAGGAGTAAAATGCGATACCTGGGCAAGCTCTTCCCAGAGTTGCTGTTCTCTGGGAGAAAGATGCTGGGGGCTCTTAATGACCACGTGCACCATCTGGTCACCCTGCCTGGCTCCACTGCCAAGACCCTTGCCCTTGATACGCATCTTCTGGCCGCTGCTTATGCCCGGTGGGATGGTCATTTCCACGGCTGTATCCAGGGTGGGCACACGTACTGTGGTTCCCAAAACAGCTTCCCAGGGAGCCAGAAGCAGGTCATAGATTATGGTGGTGCCGTCCACCTTGTACTCAGAATGGCTGGCAAGGCGGATTTTAAGATAGAGATCACCTGCCGGAGCCGTACCCGTTCCAGGATTACCCTGTCCTGACAAACGGATACGCGAACCATCCTTAACGCCCTTGGGAATGGTGACTTCTAATGTCTTGGTACGCATCTGAGGCATCCCCCTGGGGCCTGTCACCTGCTCCTGTAAGGAAACGGATTTTTTCCCGCCATGATAGGCTTCTTCAAGGGTGAGGGTAATGGCAACCTCTGCATCACGACCCTTGCGAGACATACCGGGGCCGGTTCCAAAGGGGCCTGCAAATCCTCCGGTTGGACCTGTTCTGGTAAACCTGGCCCCCTGGCTGGAAAAGCCGCCCATTCCGCCGCCAAAAATGGTTTCAAAAAAATCACTGAACCCGGAATCCCCAAATCCCTGCCCCCCACCGCTAAAATGGACATTCTCAAAACCCGGAGGCGGCTGAAAATGCTGTCCGTCTTTCCAATGAGGCCCTAACGAATCGTAAAGTTTGCGCTTTTTAGGATCTTTGAGGACATCATGGGCCTCATTGATGTCCTTAAATTGTTGTTCAGCCTGTGCGTCATCCGGGTTCAAGTCAGGATGATATTTCCGGGCCAGTCGCTTAAAGGCCTTGGAGATATCTTCCTTGGATGCGGTCTTGGGAACGCCTAGCAGCTTATAATAATCTTTATATTCAACACCCATGACAGGTCTCTCCCTTGCTGTTAGTTCTGGTGATCTCCTGGATAACCGTCTGGTGAGTTCCAAACGTGTTAGAGACTCTCAGACACGCCTTGTGTGAAAACCGGATATTATGGTAAGAATGATGGCTCTATAGTCAACGACCCAGATGATAAAATATCTCTCAAGGGCTCAGATAAAATAGCGCAAAAAATCCTCAGAACCCAGCCAGGGATCATATCCCAGAACCGCCCGGTACAGGGGACGGCCAAAATAACATGCCAGAACGTGATCCTGCACAGCAATCCGTTGTTTGAGAGCCTGCCGAAAGTCCAGATCATAGAAACAAAGATCCAGGATTGCCTGGCGTACCTGCACCAGGTCCCCAGGGTCATGCTGGAGCATCTGAGCCACGGTATCCAGACCACAGCGATCTTCGTGTTCCTGAATCAACGCCGCCAGCCCCGAACCCTCAGGGACAAGATGGGAACGGGTCAGACGATCCGTGCTGTCTATAAGCTGCTCAATGGTCCTTGTGTCCCAGCACATAAGGGTACGGCATTCCAACGGGCGATGTTCATAGATGCGGCAGCCTTTTGTGGAAGGATCATAAAAGAGGCATTCCCACCCCTCTTCCTTCCCGCGTATCTTGATCAATTCCTGTTGAAGAGGAAGCAAACATTGCTTAGCCTGATCAAAAGCAAATTCACCCTTGCGAAAACAGATGAGATCACCGGGTTCAAGGACACCCTTTTCCATGAGGTGCCTGTCCTCACGATGCAGCCCTGGCCCCCCTTTTCGGCAACACGTACCACACCTGCTGCACTCTTTCACGGCGATTGACACAAACGATTCTCCCTGTCCTTTCTCAGGCTGCTCGTTCTTTTTTCCCAAAAACATCACCCGTTTTGTGATGACCAGGCTGGGGACATGTAATGCTCAACACCTCGTTATTGCAAAAACGGTAACCACCTTGACGAACAAGGCTTTTTTACACACAACGCAAGGCACAACTATCCCCTTCAACATTGAGGTCATCGTATGCATGATTTACATTTTCAGCCCATTGGAACCATCCATTCACCTCATACATCTCTTGAGGGCATGCCCATCCAGCCTTCCGGGGCCACAGAGATCACAGGAACGATCCATATTCTGGACGACTTTGTCCCTGGTCTCAAAGACCTTGAGGGATTCTCCCATATCATCCTCCTCTATGCCTTCCATGCCAGTCAGGGATTCAATCTGGAGGTCACGCCGTTTATGGATGCCGCTTCCCGAGGACTCTTTGCCACCCGTGCCCCGCGCAGACCCAATCCTATTGGCCTTTCTGTGGTCCATCTCATCAAACGCCAAGGATCTATCCTGACCATCCAAAACGTGGACATTCTTGACGGCACCCCGCTTCTGGACATCAAACCCTTTGTTCCCGCTTTTGACTGCCCCCAAGTAACGGCCACAGGCTGGTTGGCAACCAGGGCATCCCAATCAGAAACCATGCGTTCCGATGACCGCTTTATCCCCTAAAGGAGGCTCATCTACAAAGAGTTTATGTACCTGTCCAACCTTGGGAAACCACCTGAGTGGACGTATTGCATAAGGCGGTATCGCCGTATGTATGCGAACGCTATATTGACATTATTCCGTTCTGAGGCTAGCTACACCCTTTTATTTAAGAAGGCATCCTTCAAGGTGCACGATCATCTCCACGACAAACACAGGTAGTCTTTATGGCCAAAGAAGAAGCAATCGAAGTTGAAGGTATTGTTGAAGAAGCACTCCCCAATGCCATGTTCCAGGTTAAGCTGGACAGCGGACACAATATCCTGGGGCATATCTCCGGCAAGATGCGCAAATACTATATCCGCATTCTTCCTGGTGATCGCGTCAAGGTGGAGCTCTCCCCCTATGACCTCACCCGAGGCAGAATCACGTATCGTTTCAAATAGACTGTTTTTCATGTCATATTGTGAAGGATAGCCGCCATCAGGGGGCTATCCTTTTTTGCTCTGCAAGGTATCTGGCAGCCAGAGATTCCTCCCTTGCTGCAGCCTCCTGCCAGACCCACAAAGGACAGCATCATGGCAGAGATTGACCTCCACACCCACTCCACCGCCTCGGACGGCACGCTCACACCCACCGAACTGGTCAAACATGCCCATAGTCTGGGATTACGGGCATTGGCCGTAACGGATCACGATACCACCAGGGGCCTTGATGAAGCCATCCAAGCGGGCAGGCGGTATGGGGTGGAGATCATCCCTGGATGTGAGTTAAGCGTGACCTTCCAGCCTGGTTTCATGCATATCGTGGGGCTTTGGATTTCCCCGGATGCCCCGTATCTCAATGCTGTCTTCAAAGACCTTCACGAAAAACGGGCCACACGGAACACACGGATCATTGCCAAGTTAAATGACCTTGGCATGGACATCACCTATCAAGAAGTCCTGGATCTGGCTGGCGATGCCACTGTAGGGCGTCCCCATATCGCACGGGTGCTGCTGGGCAAAAATCTTGTCGCCTCCATCAACGAGGCTTTTACAACCTACCTTGGTGCCACGGGTAAGGCCTATGTGCCCAAGGACAAACTCAGCCCGGAAAGGGCCATCCAGGTACTCAAGCAGGAGCAGGCCACCATTATTCTGGCCCATCCCTATTCCCTGGATCTGACAGGTGAGGCCGAGGCCGCAACGATTGAGCGGCTGGCCCAATGGGGTATTGACGGCCTTGAGGCCTATTATTCCCTGCATTCCCCCAGGCAGACCCGCCATTACCTTGATCTCTGTGAGAGACTGCATCTTTTGCCCAGCACAGCGTCGGATTTTCACGGCACCGTCAAACCCGACATTGCCCTGGGAACCGGCAAAGGCAATCTTCATGGCCCGTATGCCCTCTTGCAAGCCTTCAAAGACCACCGGCTCAGACAGGGATTGCCTCTGAGATAATACTCCATCCCAAACGAGTGCCCCTGTCCCTCCCTCCTACTCTATCCATGACCTATGCCTGTACCACCTAGCGATCTTTCCTCCCCTTTTCTGCCAGAACTGCTGGCCCCGGCTGGAAATCGGGAAAAACTGGAAACAGCAGCAGCCTATGGTGCCCATGCCGTGTATCTCGGAGGAACGGCCCATAATCTTCGGGCCAAGGCCCAGGGATTCAGCGACCATGATCTGCCAGATGCCCTTGACTTTGCCCATACCAGGGGCATGAAGGTTTATTACTGCCTGAACATCCTGGCCTGGGAAAAACATCTTGTCGGCATAACCAGCACTCTGGAACGTCTGGCCGAACTTCCTGTTGACGGCCTTATCATTGCCGATCCTGGTGTTATCCGGCTGGCCCAGCGCATAACTCCCCACATTCCTCTCCATCTGAGCACCCAGGCCAATACCTCCAACACGGCCTCGGCCCTGTTCTGGAAGGATCTGGGCATACACCGTGTCAACCTGGCCAGGGAGCTGGACGCCTCTGCCATCCAGACCATAGCCCAACAGGTCAAAGGACTGGAGCTGGAGGTCTTTGTCCACGGGGCCATGTGCATGGCCATTTCCGGTCGTTGCCTCATGAGCGCCTATCTCAACGGACGTTCAGCCAATACAGGGCTGTGTACCCACCCCTGCCGATTTGACTACAAGGCAACAGCCCTGCGCATTGACGAACGGACCCGTCCGGGCCAGGGACTCTGGGAGATCACCCAGGATGAGGACTATACCCGCATCCTCAGTGCCCAGGATCTCTGCCTGGTCAACTACCTGCCCTGGTTTGCGGCCAATCAGATCACCTGTCTGAAAATCGAAGGCAGAATGAAGACCTCGGCCTATCTCTGCCGCGTGGTGGACACCTACCGCACGGCCCTGGACGACCTGGCGAATGATCATTTCCGACCGTCTATATATATGGAGGAATTAGCACGAGCAGCCACACGGCCCTTAAGTTCGGGATTCTTTTGTGCCAAGCGCACAACCTTTTTCACGCCAGATGCCCACCCCAACCAGCAGCAACCCGGCATTGTTGCCAGAATCCTTGAACGTAAAGATGCCCACAGTCTGCACATTGCCGTGAAAAAACCCTGGGACGTTACCGTTCCTGCAGCCATTGTTGTCCCTGGCCTCAAGCGGCCCGTACTGACCCCGGATCTGTTTGCTGTGGAAAAAGAAAACGGTGAGCAGGTGAACCTGGCCCATCCAGGCTGTAACTATGTGCTCCAAAGTGAGCATCCAGAACTGCTTCCCCATCGTTTTCTGGAAAATACGTCAGCCTCATCATAACCAACTGTTCCAAGAACGTCATACAGAAAATAAAAACGTTCAAACGCAACGCATAGATAAGATATGTGTGCGTTTGAACTCTGTATAACACAAACGACGTGAAGCAAGAGATGCCTTCAGGACAGCCTGCAAAGGATAGCTGCAATGACAGGGCCTAGCAGCCTTCCTCTTGTGAATTTCGTTACAGTCCTTGAAAAAATAATTCCCAGAAGGGATCCTTTTCCGGTTCGCACAAGACCTGGTTCAGGCCGTTTCGGACCATTCTGTTCCCTGTAAGGCTTGCATCAAACTCTCCCAAGACCATATTGGAAATCCCTGCCCGGTCCCAAGCATGCCGTACCCCTGCCACGTCCTGGGGGGCAACCGCAGCCAGCAGGGTTCCCTCGCTGATAGCCTGCCAGGGGTCAAAGTCCAAGGCCTTGGCAAGGGCCGCAATGTCTTCTGGCACCACGATCCCGTCAAGGTCCACCATCACAGGCAGACCAGATGCAGCAGACATTTCCCATAATCCCCCCATAACCCCGCCTTCTGTGGCATCGTGCATGGCATGAACACCTCCGGCAGCAAAGGCGGTCAGGGCATCCTTGACCACGCTGATCTCATTCACCCTGTTTCGCAAGGCCTGAAGCAGGTTGGGAGCAAGGTCCTTTGCCAGACGATCATGGTGCACAATGGAGAGGAGGGCCGCTGCCTCAATACACGGTCCCTTGGTCATAAGGATAACATCTCCATCCCTGGCCCCGCCTGGAGAAATCCAGGCATCCTTGTCCGCATGGCCCCAGACAGTGACCCCGCCCACAGTGGGTATGGTCACTGCCCCGTACCAGCCCGTATGACCACCCACAATGGAGATGCCCAATTCTTTGGCTGCTTCAGAAATACTTGTCACAATGGTTTGGGCATCTTCTTCCGGGCAATCTAGGGGCAAAAGCAGGGTATAGGTCATATATTCAGGACGGATTCCTGTGACAGCTACATCACTTGCCCCAATATGCACCGTGAACCATCCCATGATGTCCAAAGGCAGTCCAGGGGCCGGGAAAATAGGATCTTCGGCAATGGCCATGACCCGGCCAGCAGAGGTTTCCAGAACAGCCGCATCCAGGCCGGGACCTGGGCCTACCAGGACCTCTGCCCTGGGTGCCCCCAGGGCCCCTTGAACCAGCGAAGCAAGTCGCAAGGGATTGGGTTTGCCTATCAGGTTACTCATGGTTCACCTTCCTGCCTAACACGGTTTCCACGTCCCGCACTTTTCCCTCCAGGCGATCTACCGCTCCCTTACGATCATCAATAGTAATAGATGTCAGCACCCGAGATGTTCTCTCGCGCATCAAATTATGACAACGCATAATCACATCCATCACCTGGCTTTGATCCCCTTCCAGGGTCGTCTGCATAGCCCCAAGCTTATAGGGAAGCCCTGAGGCATCAATGAGTTCCACAATAGCGGCAATATGCTCTTGCAGCTCTTCGCCTTCACCAACCGGTATAACAGCAAAACTTGCCAGCACCTTTCACCTCTCTGATAATGCCGTATAAAGATACATCCCCACCGCGTTCCAACAGGGGCTGGCCAGGTTGGTTCTTCTCATGGCCCGCCCGCAAGCCAGCATAGTTTAGCATCCGTTATCCTGGCTTGCAATGATCCCTTTTCCAGGAACATCTTTACCAACAAGGCAAAAGCCCGCCATAGGCGAGCTTTTGCTGAATCAGGGGGAGGGAAAAACTATCTTATCGCTTCATATTGATAAGCACATCAAGCATCTGGTCTGTTGTGGTGATCGTCTTGCTATTTGCCTGGTAACCCTTTTGCGTGGTGATCATGTCCACAAATTCAGTAGCCAGATCCACGTTGGATTGTTCCAGGGAATTGGAGGCAACGGCACCCTTGCCCCTGGTATTGGCCAACCCTGTCAGGGGTGCGCCCGAAGCAGAAGTCTCGGAAAAAAGGTTCCCTCCTTCACGGTACAGAGAATACTGATCATTGAAATCCGCCAGGGTCAAAGCATATAACTCCAAGACCTGACCATTGGAATAGCTCCCAATGAGGATGCCGTCCCGATTAACCGAAACCCCTTGGAGAAATCCGGCACCAAAACCATCCTGAGATTGAAACAAGGTTGTTGATCCCGTGTTATAACTGGTTGCAGAAAGGGCTGATATCTGAGGATTTGCTATAGATGGCAAATTATTGATATCAGTACCCACTGCGGCAGCATTGGCAGCATTACCTGTCCAGTTTGTTGTTGTATTCTGAAGTCCAAAATTAATTTCAATATTTTTGGCATTCTCATCTGTTGTTCCAGATGCATCATCTTCGCGCACAAAATTTGCCGTACAAAGAGGATATCCGCCTGCTGAAAAATCCGCAGGTCTCCAATTGTTCAAATCTTCGAGATTCCCGGTATTCATACCATGCAAATCAGCAGGAAGGGTAAATGCAGAGGTATCAACCAGCTCACCCGCAGGATTAAAGGTCAGAGTACCCACCATAAGCACCCCGGCAGCCTTGGTTCCTGTCAAAGGATAGTCTGTATCGTCTGCCGTATTGTCAGGGGTTCCATTACCATCAATCAACGTCCTTCCATCTTCAGCAGGCGGTACGGTGACCATATATTCCCAAACCTGATCACCCTTTGCAGATGCAGCCACATTCGTATTTTTTACAGGATCAAAATAGACAGTCATATTATGTGATGTTCCATTTTGGTCATATACCTTGAGTGTCGTTTGATACGTATATTTAGTGTCTGCAAGGGGTTCATCTGCTGTTCCATCCCAATTCTTAAACATAGCAAACATGGGATCAGGAGTTAGATTTGAGGGATCTTCTTTCGCACGATCTATGCTTTGAGAGTCAAGGTTTGTCATAATATCAACATGTGATGTTGCCTGGGGAGGTGATTGAAAATTCTCAAGGACAATATCTGTAGGAACCCCTTCTATTTTTGCAGTTGTATGAACCGCTTGTGTGCCTGTCGCTGCAGAAGGATTAGTTTCATTTTTTACCTTCCAACCTTGAACCACATAACCATGTGGATCAGTCAACTTGCCATCAGAATCAAATCGAAAATTTCCAGCACGGGTGTAATAGTTTATGTCTTCCCCTGGAGGCGATACCACGAAAAACCCAGACCCCCCAATAGCCAAATCCGTAGACTCGGTGGTGCTTGCCAAAGAACCCTGGGCAAAATCCGCCATCACTGTTCCCACCTGCACACCTCGGCCAATCTGGCCGACTCCAGCTGCCGTTGTCGTGGCCTGACTCAGGGCATCCTCAAAATGAAGCCTTGAACCCTTAAATCCCACAGTACTGACATTGGCGATGTTATTGCCAATAACGGTCATGGCTTCTCCATGTGCCCGTAAACCACTTGTTCCTGAATACAAAGCTGCCGACAATCCCATAGTTTCCTCCTTTTCCCCTGATCCCACGGGCCGTTACTATGCCCGATGTTTCTCGTGGTTCCTGTCTCTTTATGAGACCGTATTTTCTTCCCCTGCACCTTCATTCCCCTGCCCGGATCCCGTGGGGACCATGGCCACTTCGCGGACATCAAGCATGTTCACAGACCGTCCGTCCGAAAGATTGAGCAGGGTGCGACCATTGACAGACTCCACACTTGTGACCACTCCGGCCACCTCTGTGTTCGTTAGTACAGGCTTGCCATGCACATTAGATGCGGCAAACGTGACCGTATAGTTTCCATCGGGCTGCTGCTGACCATTGTAATTCATGCCGTTCCATGTGAAATAATAGGTTCCAGCCTGCTTGGCACCTGCTTCCTGAGAATCAATCAGATTACCGGCAGCATCAAAGACATTGATGGTCATCTTCACCGCATCATCTTCCAGGGTATAATACAGACCACTGGCCTGATCCCCTGACTTACTGATAGTATTTCCGGCTGACACAACCCCCTTACCAATATAACTCACACCACTGAGCATATCCTGCGAACTCTTCTCTACCAAGGTATTGATACCAGCGGAGATATTGGTCATCTGTTCCAAATTAGAAAATTGAGCCAGTTGCGAGATAAATTGGGTATCTTCCATAGGTTCCAGGGGATTCTGGTTTTCAAGCTGGGTGACCAGTAATTGCAAAAAGGCATCCTTGCCCAGTTCAGAAGCATCACCCGTGCCCTTGGCCAAGGCAGCCTGCTCCCTTTCATACGCACCCAAAATGTTCCCTGCTGTTTGGATTCCAGACATGACAACCTCATTTTATGCAAAACAATCAAGCCCCTGGTGGGGGGAAATATCTACCCGATGACCAGGGTTATGCATATCCTGGGCCAAAACTTCTCCTTCCCGTTGTAACGTCCGCCAACGCAATTCTCGCATACCTGCTTCAAGCTGTTCTCGTGACGCATTATGTTCAGATCCACCGTTCCATTGGTGGGATTGATCATGGGAGGTCATCTGATTCTGGACTTCCAATTTATTCACCCTGAGTCCCTGCCTTTCAAGCTGTTCCTTGAGCTGAGCCATCTGATCGCCCAGGATGCTTGTCACCTCTTCCTGAGATGTCCGCAGCACCGCATTGACCTCCTTGCCCTTGACTTGGAGAACAACATGGACAGAGCCCAGATGTGCGGGGTTAAGATGCAAGGTAAGCTGCTTTCTTCCCTGGCCAAGATTGCGAAACGCCCCCTGCTGGAGCTGATCCAGGACATGACGGGTCATTTCCCGTCGCGGCGACCTGCCATCACGAACAGAGGTATCTTCCTCAAGAAGATGACGAGAAAAGGAAAGGTCTGAAGAGGTCTCCCGAACCTCCTGGCCCTTCCCCTCCCCTTGCAGGAGAGGGCTTTGATCCTTGTGTCCTGCATCCTCGCCATCCTGCCAAAATCCTTGATGATCACGGGAACCCTTGAGCCCCTGACCAAGGTGCTCCTTGGCAGTCAAAGATATCTCGTCTTCAGCTTGATCCGAACCGACGTCTCCCAAACCTTCTGCATCTGCCTGCGACACAAAGAGATGGTTTGGTTGAAGGCCCTGTTCCTGACTGGCCGAAGAAGAGGTTTCTACAACGGTTGTGGCCTGGATGGCATCTCTAAGCACTTTCCATCCCTGGGTATCATGGAAATCTTTGATGTGCCCATTGTGCATATCTTTCTCAAGGTATTCCCGGTCTTGCCCTCGTCCCTGAGTAAAAAGGGAGGTAGGGGACAACGCAGACGTTTGTTCCGTGTCAGACCAGTGATTTTTCAAAGCCGCCAAGGCATTACTCCACCCTTCTCCTTCATCCAATCCTTCCATAAGAGATACAAGATGCCGAACTTGAGCGTTCCAGGTATCAGAACGGCTTCGCCCCTCTGAAAGCGTAAACGATTGTTCCGCAGATGCCATCTCCTGAGTCCTGGGAACCCCTTCACCACTCGGCTTACGAGAAAGAAGTTGTAAGGCTGATTCGGCTATACGACGAAGATCCGCAGGGACACCTTCCTGTTTGTTAATGCCCCCATCCCTGTGGGCTCTGTCCTGACCGGATTCCTCCTGGGCCAGGAGGTCATACAACATCCCCAAGAGCTTGGCTAATTCCCGTTCACCATCACTCACATCCCCCCTGCTGTCTGAGGAATCCCCTTTCCCAAGTGAGTCTTCTAACCGAGCCTCTTCCGGATCCAGGGAAAAATTTTCCTCATGGGATGTCTCCTCATGGGTCATTCTTTGCCGAGTCTCATCCGAGTCAGATCCGGTCTTACGAGATGACTGCTCACGGGCAAGACAATGAGAAAAACAGGTATCAAAGCCGCTAGCCTCCTGATTTTCCAGCCCATTTCCATAGTCTGTACCATCCAGCAATCCGCTGGTTTCTGTCTGCATGATAGGTAAAGCAATCTGCATACATCACCTCCTTTGACGGCAATATTACAAAAGCCGTTCCAAGACATCTGACATGGGGAACAACTTGATGCCATCCAGGCTGTTTACACCAGCAGATGCAAGGCGTGAACAACATCTCCACCACGATCAACGTGTCGTTGGCAGGTGAGGTTTGAACCGTTTGAAACCACTAAAGGGGGAGTTTTTGGGAGACTGATAAGGAGGAATATTCAATCAAACAGGGAAAGGATCCGCTCAAAAAGGGCAAGGACGGCCAAGCGGGAAGTGCGGGAAAAATTGCTGTTTTCCAGGGTGAGTCGGGCAAAACGCACACACGGGGCAAGGGCGGGTATCTCCTGCCCGTCAAAGAGATCATGATAGATCAAGGGATCTGCTCCCCGGCGAGAGACAAGCCTGCGACAATGCCCAAGCAGACGGGTACGCATGATGGCCGCAAGATCGGGAAAGGTCGCACGAAGAAGAGCTGCCGCGTTCTGGGCCTGTTCGGCATGGCAGAGGCCAAAATGCCATTGCCAGATACCATGCCACCATTGATCCAGAACCTGTCTGCACGAGGGATGGCGGCGGGGGGAACCGATCCTGTTGAGCCAATACAACCCCTGGCTGCGCGAGGAACGCATGAGTTCCAGCCCTGGAAAGGTCATTTTATGCAGATTATGCTCTCGGTGGTGGATCACCTCATCCACCAGCCGAACCACCTTGCGGGCATTAAACCTCCCTCGGCACCGAGGCTCTTCAAACCGGCAGCTCCAGCACCCGGAGCAGCTTATAGTGGTTCTGAGGATATAATGGCCTGGGTGGTAGGGGCCGGTTTCCCAGGGATTGACCGGGCCCATCGAAAGATTCAGCACCCTCAGCCCAGTCCAGGCTGCCAGGTGCATGGGGCCGGTATCAGGTGTCACCATAAGCTGCAGGGTCTGGCCGATACGGGCCAATTGATCCAGTGAAGTCGTACCTGCAAGATGTAATACCGGCAGTTCCAAGCCCTTTTGCACAGCATCTCCCAACGCCCGTTCTTCGGGCCCTCCCAGGAGGATGGGACGCATCCCCCGATCCAGCAGTCCCTGGGCCACATCTCGCCAAAACAAGGTTTGGGGCCGTTTAGCGGCCTGACTGGCTCCCAAAAAAAGCCCCACCTTGGGGTTATGCCCGGGGAGTTCCCTGGGTATGGGCCATGTGGTGGCCCTGATCTCATCTGGGGCAATGACATCCAGGGCATTTAATTCTGCCCAATGAAAGGTATTGTGCCGGTTACAATCCACCAAAGAGGCTCGGTACACATGCCAGTTCCCGCGAATATACAGATTGTCATCCTGATCCACATACGGGCCTATTGTTTCGTCCGCCTTGACCTTGCCCGCCAGCAAGGCCCCTTCCCGACGGTGGCTGACATTGATAACCAGACTATACTCCCGTTCCAGAATCGCCTTGGACTGGGATGCGGATACATAGGTGACACCTGGCCCCAGGGGGGCAAGGGTGTTGTAAAAACCCGGTTCAGCCACCACAACGATCTCCTGCCCGGGAAACCGGCGTGAAAGCCACAGCAGCAGGGGGAACGTCATGATGAGATCACCCATGCGCTGCATCTGGATAACAAGAATCGGTTTCATGGAAGTGTCAGGATGGGCTGTGTCACCAGGGAAATTTCAGGATGAAAAGGCACAGGACAGGAGTTTAGGAACCGTATGTGGCACGCATAACCTGAAAGATAGTGGTGATACGCTGTTCATAGGTGTGTTCAGCCAGGACTCGCTCCCGGGCACGGGTGGCAATCCTGGTTCGGGCCGTCTCATGGGTCAGGTAGAAACGTACCAGGTCCTGGATTTCGCCCTGGTCACAAAAACAGATGACCTCCTTATCCCGTTCAAAGAGGTCTTCAATCTGCTGGCGGTGGTCGGTGAGCAGAAACTGGCCGCAGGCAGGAACATCAAACACACGCTGGTTCACTGCCCCTTTCATCTGCAGGCTCGTACAATTAAAGTTGATGGTGGAGCAGGGGTAAAACTCGGGAAGTTCGGTGTAATAATTCATAGCATCATGATACTGCCATTGCTTACCAGGTACACCGAGCAGATCCTCCCAGCCGTCATCCCCGACAATGAGCGGGACAAAGGGGATGATCTGCCGAACACAGGACAACCTGTAGGTCAAAGTGGCCTGCCAGGTGACCAGGGCCTCATAGGCAAGCCGTGTTTCTGTATCCGGAATCTCAAGAAAACACCTGGCCAAGGCAGGTTCGTATTCCCGTAAATAGGCCTCCACCTCCTGGACGGGACTTGCACCAAATCCCCGGGCAATATCCTTATACCCTGTGAGCAAAGGCCCAGGAAAATCGCCTTGTTCCACCTTGGCACCCACTTTGTGAACCATAGAATTGCCCACAAAAGAGATGTCCGCCTTCCAGGAACCATGTTGCGAACTGCACGATCTGGGACGAAATCTGTGCACATCCGTTCCCAGGGGGAGGTAGTGAACATGCTTGAACCCCCGGCGCTGTAAGGTCGGGATATTGTCGGCGTCCCAGGTAAAGATCATGGTCCAGGGCGATGACAGGTCGTTATAATGATACAGGATGAGGTGAGGATTATCCACAAACCAGGAGGCCAGGGGTATCTGCATTTTTTCCAAAAGGCCTGTGAGTATCCCTTCGCGATCCACGCCCAAATGATTGATGGTCAGGACAAAATCAGGCCGAAACGAGACAATGGTTTGCAGAACATCTTCTACAAATTCCTGCTTACCTACCTCCTTATCGGGAAGAACGATCAAGGCATAGGGAACACCCATGCGGTCACAGGCACTTTGAAATTCACCAATGAGGAAATACCCGCTGGAGAGCAGCAGGACACGGGGGATGACACCCGTAAAACGGGGATATCGGGTCTGGGCCCAAAAATCACTCTGGCTGCTGGCTCTAAGGTGATGGACAAGTTCTCCGTAGTAATCGGGATCCAGGCGTTTATAAGCGGGATGCGGCACCGGAAATAAGGGCGGGCAGTCGGGTTGGTCCATCTGCCAGCGGGTGAGTGCGGCAAGGGCCTCCTGGCTGTCCTGGGCTTCGATCCACAACAGATTGGTGCACCCGGCAAAGCGCTGGCGCAGGGCTGTCTCCTGGAGGATAGCCTCTTCTTTATCTACAACAGCCACCGGCCCTTCCCATGTCTGAAGCAAGGCTTCCAAAGCATATCCCATACCGCTTCCCAAAAAAACCGGAAGAACGGATTCTTTATTGGGAAGCCCCTCAAGCATCCTCTCCTCAAGACGCTTGCCATACCTGCCCACCAGATGACGGGCACGATCTGCCTCTATGAGCAGGATATCGACCAATTGATCCGAATCATAGATGGGTTGTACCGTATAGTTCATAGGTGCTCATATCCTCCAAACGGGCAGGGTTACCTGTCTGGCGATCAATGTTTGAGGTCAGGATGTTTGAAATAAAACTCCACCCGCCGATTGGTCTTCCTGTTTGTATTGCTGGTATTAGGCAGAAGGGGGCGGGTATCTGCATATCCCACAGCCTTAATGCGAAAGGGAGAGATGGAACTATGCTCAAGAATATAGCGTACAGCAGCAGCGGCACGGGCTGAGGATAATTCCCAATTGGAGGGATAGTGGGAGGAGCTAACCAGGGTGTCGTCGGTATGGCCCCGGACAACCAGGTCAAAATGACGGTCTGTCAGGATAGCGATCACCTTATCAAGGACAGGGGCCGCCTCTGGGGTGAGGACAGCAGAACCTGGTTTGAACATCACCCCGCTGCTGATGCGCATGAGCAGACCTGAATCATCGGGCTTGAGATCCACATTTTTCTTGAGGTTTTCATCTTCCTGCAAGGCCGACTGCATAGCCAGGTTCAGACCTAAAACCTCTCGGTTCTCCCGATTCATGGGAATACCGTCACGCTCATACTTGGACGGGGAAAACGCAATATAGGTATCCTGCTTGCGTTTGAGCTGGACTCCAAAGGCATCCTTGACCGATCCCATCATGTCCTGAAACTTCTGAATATCCATGTTGGCAAAGGACAGCAGGAGGACAAAAAAGGTCAAAAGCAAAGACATAAGGTCGGCAAAGGTTGCCAGCCAGGCTGGCAGCCCTTCTTCACAGACCTCTTCTTCACAACGCTTTTTGGGAAGGGGCTGGCCCTTTTTGGATTCGTTACTCACCCGTTGGTATTCTCCCTCAAAACCGGTGCCAGATAGGCTTCGAGTTTGTCGTTGACAATGCGGGGATTTTCACCGTTAAGAATGGAAATAACCCCTTCCACAGCGATTTCCATATACAAGGTATCCTCGGCAGATCGTTCACCAAGCTTGGTGGCGATGGGCAAAAACACCACATTGGCCAAAACGGCCCCATAAAAGGTAGTCAGCAGGGCCACGGCCATGGCCGGGCCAATGGAAGAAGGATCATCCAGGTTTTGCAGCATATTCACCAGCCCCACCAGGGTACCAATCATACCAAAGGCCGGGGCCATCGTCCCCATAGATTTGAAAATGCCCTGACCCTGACGATGCCGCTGCTTCATAAAGCTGATCTCTGTCTCCATGACCGAACGCACCAGGTGCTCTTCGGTACCATCTGCCGCCAGCAGCACCCCTTTTTTGAGAAAAGGATCAGGCACATCCGCCTTTTCCAGGGCCACCAGGCTCTCCTTACGCGCGATTTCTGCAAGCTCCACGATTTTGGTAATCAATTCCAACGGCTTGGGCGTCTTGGCAAAAAAGGCCTTCATCATCACCTTAAAGGATCCGAAAACCGTGCCCATAGGATACATAACAAAGGTGACGGCTACTGTCCCTCCAACAACAATACATATAGAGGGAATATCAATAAAGGCCCCCAGACTCCCGCCCAGAAGCACTGCCGTCACAATCAGCCCGAAACAGGCGACAATACCTAAGAGAGTTCCTATATCCATACGCTCACATGCCTTGTAACAATTTTGTGGAAAACAAACAGTCCTGTGTCCAGCTTGTCTTTATCTGACTATCACTGGCACATCATACATTTGTTATTCAGGTGTCTATTGCCGGTGAAACATGACAGATTTCATTGTCTTTCAAAAAGAAACGTACATCCCGCATGGGTTCCTCAACTCTGTATGAGGCGGGGCCGATGCTGATATCCGCACCCGCCAGGATCTCTCCTGGAACAACCAATTGGGCTGCAGGTGAAAACGAGGCGGCCACGGCCTGCCAGACCTTGTGCTGACGTTCCATAAGTGCTGCCTGATCCCGGGTAAGTTCCTTTTCCCTGGCCTCGGCCTTGTCCTCGTGATGCTCCTCGCCCTGGTCAAGACGGGTTGCTATATCTGTCAACCGTATCCCTATCGCGTCGGCCTCACGCAGCAACAAGGGGTTAAATCCCAGGACAAAACAGCTCTTGCCTCCCAGACCGCAGCCAGCCCGTTCGTGCACAATGACTGTGCCAGGACTATAAAGGGTACCCCCCTGAAAACGTCCCTTGATCACAATGTGCCGACATGCCCTGAGATCACAATGATAGCAAGTACCGTCCACAAGGATATCTCGGCCTGAGCTGATAACGGCGTTCTCACAAAACCCCACACGGACGTTTGCTTTGGCCCGTATATCAGCCTTTTTGGATCCCTTAATGCCCCCATCCACCTGCAAAGATTTATTGGCCAGAAGGGTGGCACCGTTGACATTCTCATAGACACGAATGTTTTCAGCCCTCACCTCAAAGCCCGAGCGAACCGTGCCGTGAATGATGATGTCATTCACAAACCGGATATTCCCGGTATGGTAGTCTAAATCCCCACGGATATTGAGCACCCTTTTGACGTTGATGGTGCCGTCCAGATAAAAGACATACCCTGTGGCCCCGGCACAGAGAATATCTGGGTTCTCCGGGTGGATCTGACAATTACGCCCCAGGGGAAAGGTCTTGTGATCATGGATAAAACGCGGATCATAGTTTCTTTCTTCTCCAGCAGGGATCGCCTCCCAGCGGGCAATCACATCGCCTTCACGCACATTTTGCACATAGTTGAGCTTACGGTGATCAACGCTGCCTCCTGCAAGCATGGTGGGAGACAAATTCTGATAATCAAAATCAGGGTCAAAAAGGTGATGAAGAAAATAGGCCATAGGCATCTTCCTCCCGGCAGCCAAACATCTGGTAACAATCTGAAACGGCTGTCACGCTGTCTTCCCTTCATGGGCGCTTCCAGGAAACAATTCCCTGCTGTCAAGCAAGAGGGTGACAGGCCCCCAATTTACCAATTCCACATCCATATCCGCGCCAAACCGACCGGTTGCTACATGGGGGCAGAGGTCGGCAAGATCCTGAGCCAAACGATGGAACAAGGGGTCGGCTATCTCTGGTCTGGCGGCACAGGAAAAGGATGGACGTCGGCCTTTGCGACAATCAGCATACAGGGTAAACTGGGAAACAAGTAATATCCCGGCCCCGGCCTCAAGCAGGGAGTGATCACAATGCCCTTGCTCACCGGGAAAAACACGCAGGTTCACCATTTTGTGCACCATACCCTGCCAGGCCCTGGAGGTAACCAAAGCGGGCCCGTCATCCATGCCAAAGCCCACAAACACCACCAGCCCCCTGCCCACTCGGCCCACCTCCTCACCATCCACGCGCACACAGCCCTGGCGGACCCGTTGAAGCAGCAATTTCATACGACCACCCCTGGTGCGCCACCATCTTTCGTGTAAAAGGCCATAGAACTCTCCTTTTCCGCCACCATCACCCAACGCAGATGAACCGGAGCATCTTGCAACAAGGGTTCCAGGCCCTCAAAAATATACCGAGCCAATTCTTCCGAGGTGGGATTGCGCGTGGCAAAGCCTGGGAGATCGTTTAAGCAGGTATGATCCAGGGTCGCCAGGACGGTTTGTAAACGGCGTTTGAGTTCCTTGAAATCCATAAGGTAGCCGATTTTGGGATCCAGTTTGGTTCCTGCCACCTCAGCCTCCACCATAAAATTATGGCCGTGCAGGGCCTCACATTTTCCCTCATAATGCCGGAGCTGATGGGCCGCACTGAAATCTGAGCGTACCCGAAGACACCATTGGCCGGTATGCGTCATAGGTCGTGTTCCTTTATGCGTGTGGTTGGGGGCTATGGCCGCATACTCCGGCCTTCCAGGCTTCAACATCTTTCCAGAATACAGGCCCGGTGCTGACTTGATAGGCTGGGCCAAGACGAAGAGTACACACAAACCCGTTATGTTCCAGGGAAAGATGTACAGGGTTTTCTCCGGGATACCTGGCAAGAAGGTCTTTGAGCCCACGGATAAAGGTTGGCACTTCTGCCTTGGGATGCGTCACAAGAATGGTGGCAGCAGCATTGCCTTCCTTGACCGCTGTGGTCAGGGACTTAAGTGCCACAGCCCGTAGCTTAAGGATGGATTGCTCCTCACTTTTTGAGGTGTCCCGATCATCCGCAATGACCACCCCCTGCAGCAGCATGGGTTCTTCCCTGTTCAGTTCGTCCCTGGATGCCTGGAAAATCTCCGGGAACACAATGATTTCGCCGGTACCGGTCAGGTCTTCCACCTGACAAAAGGCCATTTTGTCGCCCTTTTTGGTCAGAATTTCCTTTTTGGCAGTCACAATCACTGCGACCCGTGCCTCATACCCCGGCGGAGTATCCTTGAGCTGTTCCAGGGTGTCGTAACCGTGACGACGAATCTCTTCACGATACGGGGCCAGGGGATGCCCCAGCAGATAGAAGCCAAAGGCCTCTTTTTCCATTTGAAACTTTTCTTCATCCGGGTATTCGGCCAGCCCGGCCTCCTCAATATCCAGACCCAGTCCGGTCAGGGAACAGGTCGTATCCGAAACCATGCTCATAAAGGAAAGCTGACCGCCGGTTTTGGCCTTGGAGGTGCGCTGGGCCATGGCCATCACCCGCTCCATCCCATGCATCACCGACCGACGGGTGCAGCCCAGGATGTCCAGGGCACCGCTTTTAGCAAGGCTTTCAATGACCTTTTTGTTCACACGGCGCATGTTCACCCGTTGGCAGAAATCAAGCAGACTGGTAAAGGAGCCGCCCTCTTCACGCTCTTTCACAATGGATTGTACCGCACTGGCTCCCACGCCCTTGATACCGGACAGACCAAAGCGGACGTGTTCGCCTTCAACCGTAAAGCCGTTGTCACTCTTGTTGATCTGGGGAGGAAGTACGGGAATATCCATCTCACGGCAGGCGTTCACATGGGCCATGACCTTATCCGTGTTGTTTACCTCGGAGGTGATGGTGGCGGCCATAAATTCGGCGGGGAAATGGGCCTTCAGGTAGGCGGTCTGGTAGGAAATAAGGGCATAGGCCGCACTATGCGACTTGTTGAATCCATAGCCGGCAAATTTTTCCATAAGATCAAAAATATATTCCGCAGCCTCATCCGGAATATGGTTCTCACGTGTTCCCTGTAAAAAACGGCTCCGCTGTTTGGCCATAACATCCGGGTCTTTCTTACCCATAGCTCGGCGCAGGATGTCACCTTCTCCCAAAGAATAATTACCCAGATCCGAGGCAATCTTCATAACCTGTTCCTGATAGAGGATCACCCCATACGTGTCTTCCAAAATGGGCTGGAGCACAGGCTCAAGGCTTGGGTAGGGATATTCCACCTTTTCTTCACCGTGCTTTCTGCGCACAAATAATTCCACCATGCCGCTTTCTAAGGGGCCGGGCCGATACAGGGCGAGCAAGGCAATAATATCTTCAAAGCAGCTTGGCCGCATACTGCGCAGCACATTTTTCATGCCCGAACTTTCTAATTGAAACACCCCATCACTCTCGCCCTTGGACAGGAGTTCATACGTCAGAGGATCATCCAGAGGCAGCCTTTCCACATCAGGAACCGGCTTGTTGTTATGCTTTATCAGGGTCAGGGCATCGTGGATCACGGTAAGGGTTTTTAAGCCCAGAAAGTCAAACTTGATAAGTCCGGCCACCTCCACCTTTTTCTTGTCAAACTGGGTGATGACCTCGCCCTTTTTCCCTTTGAACAGGGGTAAATACTCGGTCATGGGTTTTTGGGAAATGACCAGCCCGGCCGCATGGGTGGAGGCATGGCGGGCCAGGCCCTCAAGCCGTTTGCTGATGGCGATTAATTTGTCCACCCTGGCATCGGCCTGCATGAGCTTACCCAGCTCTGGTTCCTGCTTAAGCGCCTTGTCCAGGGTCATGCCCAGATCATCGGGAATGAGTTTGGCGATTTTGTCCACTTCCTTCAGGGGAATATCCAGAACCCGTCCCACATCCCGGATCACCCCCTTGGCCTTCATGGTTCCCATGGCCACAATCTGGGCCACATGATCCTTGCCATACTTTTCCGTCACATACCGGATGACCTCTTCCCGCCGGTTGTAACAAAAGTCCACGTCAATATCCGGCATGGACTCACGCTCAACATTGAGGAAACGCTCAAAAAAGAGATGATATTTGATAGGATCGAGATCCGTAATTTTCAACGACCAGGCAACAATGCTGCCGGCTGCCGAGCCTCGGCCCGGGCCCACAGGAATACCCTTGCCCTTAGCCCAATTGATAAAATCCTGAACAATGAGAAAATAGGCAGGAAACCCTTTTTCAATGATAACAGCAAGCTCCTGATCCATACGGGCATGATAGGCTGCCTCGTCCACCTCATAGGGAAGCTGATCCAGGCGTTCCTGCAATCCCTGTCGGGACAAGGTGGTAAATTCCTCATCCAGGGTTCTGCCCTGGGGCACATCGTACACAGGAAAATAATGCTGGTTAAGGGTCAGATCCAGATGGCAGGAATCTACAATACGGGCGGCATTATCCAGGGCCTGGGGGCAATCCTTAAATTCCTGCTCCATGACCTCCAGGGGCTTGTAGTACAAGGCATCGGTATCAAATTTAAGGCGTTTGGTATCGCTGGCCAGCTTGCCCGTGCCCACGCACAGGAGAATATCATGGGCCTCAGCGTCCTCTTGGTACAGGTAATGACAATCATTGGTGGCAAGCAGGGGCAGGCCCGTGGTCTCGGCAAGTTCCTTCATGCGCTCATTGACCACTTCCTGCTCCTTAAAGCCGTTGACCATGAGTTCAAGATAGAACCGGTCAGGATAGATGGCGGCATATTCCCTGGCAATCTCCAGGGCCTTGTCCATCTCATTATGGCGCAGGGCATAGGAGACCTCGCCTTGCAGACAAGCAGACGAGGCAATGAGCCCTTCACTATGGGCACGTAAGGCAGCCTTATCCACACGGGGCTTATAATAAAAACCTTCCAGAAAACTGTCGGAAACCAGCTTAACCAGGTTCTTATACCCCTGATTGTTCTGGGCCAGAAGCAACAGGTGATACCTGGTCTTGGTATCCTTTTCCCGCATATCTCCAGGAGTGACATACATCTCACATCCAATAATGGGCTTGATCCCGCATTTTTTGGCGGTCTGGTAAAACACCATAGCCCCAAAGAGATTACCATGATCGGTAATAGCGGCTGAGGAAAACCCAAAGTCAACGGCCTGGTTACAGAGATCCTTGATCCTGATACCACCGTCGAGAAGGGAATATTCTGTATGACAATGGAGGTGGGTAAAATCTGACATAGAGTAAAGGGCTGGTGGTTGTGCTGCCAAGGCGTAAAATAGTTTGTGTTAGAGAACAACGAACCCGAAAGCAAGCCAGACAGAAGAACCAGGGAAATCCCTCCCCTACAGGAGGAACTTCCCTGATTATGTCATGATCCCCTGCCTGGCTCACTGTGCGTTCCAGAATCCTGGGACAAGGGTTACATATCCTTGGCTGCCAGCCGTGTCAGGCGGAGCAATTGGTTGGAGAAGCCGGCCTCATTGTCGTACCAGAGGAGGAGCTTGAGCATGGTTCCATCCATAACCGCCGTGCACAGGGAATCCACTACCCCGCCGTGGATACTGCCGTTGTAATCAATGGAAACCAGGGGTTCTTCACTATAGCCCATCGGCCCGTTCATGGGGCCCTGGGATGCTGCCTTAAGGGCTGCGTTTACCTCTTCCACACTGGTAGCCTTGTCCAGTTCGCAGACAAAATCCACCAGCGAGGCATTGGGGGTGGGTACCCGCACGGCCATGCCATCCAGCTTGCCTGCCAGGGAGGGAATGACCTGGGTCACGGCCTTGGCCGCACCTGTTGTGGTAGGAATCATGGACAAGGCAGCGGCCCTGGCACGGCGGATATCCTTGTGCATACCGTCCAGCACCCGCTGACTCATGGTATAGGAATGGATAGTGGTCATCAGGCCGTGTTTGATACCAAAGGCATCATTCACCACCTTGGCGGCAGGCGCCAGGCAATTGGTGGTGCATGAGGCATTGGACAGGATCCTGTACGAAGGGTCGTAGATTTCCTCATTAACGCCCATCACCACGGTGATGTCCGCCCCCTTAGCCGGGGCACTGACAATCACCTTGCGGGCACCAGCGGCCAGATGATTTTCACAGCTTTGACGATCCCTGAAGGCCCCAGTGGCCTCAAGCAGGATGTCCACTTCGTACTTGCCCCAATCCCAGTCAGCAGGGAGCATACGTTCTATAACCACCTGTTTGCCATTCACCAAAAGTCCCTGGTCATTGGCTGCTACCTCACCAGGAAAGGTCCCGTGGACTGAGTCGTATTTTAAGAGATGAGCCAGATCCTTGTTTGTCCCCTGTATTTCGTTGACCACCACAAGTTCCAGATCCTGATCCCCAGCCAGAAGTTTGGTCATGTACCGACCAATGCGCCCAAACCCGTTGAGTCCAATCTTAATAGCCATTGTTGTTCTCCTTGTTGTAAGCGAAATCCTTTTCAAGCATCCGTGCCCAGGCTGCAATCTGATCCTGGGGTCAAGGCCGAAACCGTTGTTCCAGCCTGATTGAAGGCGTTGTGTACTCAAAAAAAATGACGGGCACAACCTTCTTCCAGGCAGGACAGCTCCCCCGACATGTGCTCAAAAAAGATTGACCCCCAAGGGATTATCCACCACGAACACACGGGCAGTCGGACAAGGTAGAACTTTGCCTGCAACGGATACAATCGGCCCTGTTCTGATACCCCAAAAAAGCAAACCATGTCTGCGATCTCCCTCACATTACCACAGAACAGGCGTAAACCACCAACCTGTCAGATAATAATACAACACTATGCCCCCAACACACACTCATCCCATAGCCGTTATTGGCGGGGGATTGGCTGGCAGTGAAGCTGCCTTTCACCTCGCCCAGGCCGGTATTCCCACCACCTTGTTTGAAATGAAGCCTGTCCGGTTCTCCCCTGCCCACAATCAGGCAGGTCTGGCAGAACTTGTCTGCTCCAATTCCCTGCGTTCCACGGACACGACAAGCGGAATCGGCCTGCTCAAACAGGAGATGGAGGCCCTGGGGAGTGTGATCATGCAGGCGGCACGGCAAACAGCCCTGCCCGCAGGCAAGGCTCTGGCTGTGGATCGCCAGCGTTTTTCAACCGTTGTTACCCAGCGTCTGGAAGCGTTGGCTCACCTGCACCTTGTGCGTCAGGAAATCACCTCACTGGATGATCCGGCCCTGCATCCCTTTGCCACGGTCATTGTGGCTGCCGGGCCTCTGGCCTCAGCCCCCCTGACCCAGAGCCTTGTGACCACCACAGGTAAGGACGGCCTTGCCTTTTATGATGCCATTGCTCCTATCATCACTACGGATTCTATTGATATGACCAAGGCCTTTTGGGGATCGAGATACCAGCCAGAAAACAAGGATTATCTGAATTGTCCTTTGGACGAAGGAGAATACACCGCCTTTGTCCAGGCCCTGCGCCAGGGAACACGGGTCAAACCCCGGGCCTTTGAAAAGGTGGTGCATTTTGAGGGATGTCTGCCCATTGAAATCATGGCCGACCGAGGGGAACAAACCCTGGCCTTTGGCCCGTTAAAACCTGTTGGGCTGATAGATCCGCGTACTGGCGAACAACCCTTTGCCTGCGTCCAGCTCCGGGCGGAAAACCAGGATAAGACAGCCATGAACCTGGTCGGTTTCCAGACCAAGCTGACCTATGGGGAACAACAACGGATTTTTACCATGATCCCTGGTCTGGAACACGCAGCCTTTGAGCGTATGGGTTCCATCCACAGAAACACCTTTGTAAATGCCCCCCAGGTACTCACCCCCAACCTGGAACTGATGTCCAAACCAGGCTTTTTTCTGGCAGGACAAATCACCGGCGTAGAGGGGTATCTGGAATCAGCTGCCACCGGCCTGTGGCTGGGTCACTTTCTGGCCGGAACCATCACCTCCCGCCCCCCGGTCACAACGGCCCTGGGCGCATTGCTCAACCACCTGCAAACCCCGGCAAAAACCTTCCAGCCCTCTAATGTACATTTTGGCCTTATGCCGGGCCTAAGCCGCAGGGCCAGGAAGAAAGAGCGCAAAAAGCTCTACGCAGCCCGCGCTGCCAGGGATTTTTCATCCTGGCTGGCGAGTCAGCCCCTCCAGGCATCTTGTTCCCATGCTGCAACATCCTCCCTGTGAGCAGATGATGCCTCCTGTCTGTCGCAGTGTGATCTCTATACCCAGGGCCAATCATTGCATCTGAAAGGGCAATACGCATTGGATATGGACACCCGCACAGCGGCATGGCCCCATTTGCCTTTGCGGACAAAACCGGGCAAGTAGCAACCCGTTTTCAGGGGTGAAACTACCCTTTTTCATGCGTTTCAGGAGCTTTCATGTCCATTCTTGCCGCTTCCACCAGTCTGTCCAGATACCGTATTGTAGAGGATATCCCCCACACCCTATGGGGTGAGGTCATGGATCGGCTGCGTACGTTTGCCTTTCGGGATATTGATGACACGGCTGAGGAACGATCCTTTGGCTGGGTCTGCTTTGATAATATGCTTGACGAACAATGGCGAACCGCACCGCCGGAAAAAGGGGCCTACCTGGCCTTTAGCCTGCGTATTGACACGCGGCGTATCCCTGCCGCTGTGCTCAAAAAGCATGTCCAATTGGCCCTGGATGAGCAGATGAAACAGATGAAGGCACAAGGCGGCAAATACCTTACCAGAGATCAAAAGGCCGAGATCAAGGAACAGGTCAAGCTCAGGCTCCGCGCCAGAACCCTGCCCATCCCTGCCTATTTTCATGTTATCTGGGACACGGACAAGCAGCTGGTCTATCTGGGTACCACCACAGACAAGGTACGGGAATTGTTTGAGGAGGTCTTCACCAAGACCTTTGGCCTGAATCTGGAACCTCAGACCCCGTTTTTCAAGGCCCTGGCTCTTCTCGGCCCGGATGCCCTCCAGGATCTGGAGACCCTGGAGCCTACTCTGTTTATGGAGCCGCAACACCAGGAGAGTGATCCTTATGGATATTGATCTTGAACGGGCCGCAGTACAGAGTTCCCTCATTGGACAGGATTTTCTCACCTGGCTCTGGGCCACGAGTGAACAACAGCAAGGAATCTTTCAAACCCCCAAGGGCGAGACCTTTCTCCTTCTGGTAGAACAACGGGTCACCGTGCAGGGCGGCGAGGGGGAAGGCAAGGAAACAGCTGTGTGCAGCGGGCCCATGGCCGAACTCAAAGAGGCACGAGCAGGCCTCAAAACCGGCAAAAAGGTGGGGCAGGCCAAATTGCGTATTGAGCATGACACCCACGCCTGGCAGGTGAGCATGAATGCGGATCAATTCGCCCTGACCGGCCTCAAGACCCCCAGGGTGGATACCCGTGTGGAAGAAGGCGATGACCCGGACGGCATCTTTTTAGAAAAGCTATTTCTTATTGAACAGGCCCTTGCCTATCTTGATCATGTGTTTGCCCTGTTTCTGAAACGCCGCATGGGGCCAGAGTGGTCTGAAGAGGTCAAACGTATTCGGGCATGGATACAAGCCGCTTGAGGCTATTGCCAGACAGGGCACTCTCAGGTATCAGGCCTCTTTTGATGCAGACTGGGAAGGGCAAGGGGCCTTTGAACAGTTTTTTGGGAAGCTATCCCCCATCACGTTAGTTGCAGGAGTAAGGACAATGACTCGTTTTCTCACATTGCTTGTGGCAATGATGGCCCTGGTGAGTGCTGGAGCCGGAGCCGCCTGGTCCAAGGATATGAAGGTTGGCTACGTGTACATAGGGCATATTGGAGATGCTGGCTGGACATATGCCCATGACCAGGGCCGCCTGGCCATCGACAACCTGCCGGGTATTACCACATCCTATGTCGAAGCCGTGCCTGAAGGTTCGGACTCGGAACGGGTCATCAAGAATATGGCACGTAAGGGGTATGATCTCATCTTTACCACCAGCTTTGGCTATATGGATCCCACACTCAAGGTGGCCAAGCGCTTTCCCAAGTCCGTGTTCATGCATTGTTCAGGGTATAAATCCTCCAACAATGTGGGAAATTATTTTGGCCGCATGTATCAGGCCAGATACCTCTCAGGCATTGTGGCAGGTAGCATGACCCACTCCAACAAGATTGGCTATGTGGCTGCCTTTCCCATCCCAGAAGTGATCCGAGGCATCAACGCCTTCACCCTGGGCGTCCAGGCAGTGAATCCCAAGGCCCAGGTCAATGTGGTGTGGACCAAGACCTGGTATGATCCTGCCACAGAAAAGGAAGGGGGAAAGAGCCTGCTGGAAACCGGATGTGATGTCATTGCCCAGCACCAGGATACCCCCGGCGTGCAGGAGGCTGCCCAGGAGGCAGGTAAATATTCCATTGGTTACAATTCTGACATGAGCCGCTTTGCCCCCAAGGCCCATCTGACCGCCCCGGTGTGGAACTGGGGCCCGTTTTACCGGAAGATGGTCAAAGAGGTCCAGGCAGGAACCTGGAAGACCGGCAGCTATTGGCCTGGTCTGGAATCAGGCATTGTTGATCTGGCCCCCTTTGGCCCTATGGTTCCCCAGGCCATTCAGGCCAAGGTGCTCACGGCCAAAAACGAGATTATCCAGGGAACACGCAAAGTCTTTACCGGCCCTATCAAGGATCAGACCGGCAAGGTGATCATTCCCGCAGGATCCACCGCCACGGACGGACAGCTTCTGGGTATGGACTGGTTTGTCCAGGGCGTCCAGGGCTCAACCAAATAACCTTAATCCATCATGTTCGCCATCCGCGTACACAAAAGACAGGTTCCCCTCCCCTGGTGGGGAACCTGTTTTGTTCTTTGTGGGGCTGTTCTCATCTCCCTTGGTATGAGTGCGGGGCTGCTGGCCTTGCAGGGCAAACCCGCCTTAGACGGCATTCTGCTCTTTCTCCAGTCAGGGTTTGGAACCAGCTGGGCCATGCAGGATTGTCTGGCCAAGGCCGTACCCATCTTTCTCTGTTCTTTGGGCGTGGCCATCACCTTTAAGCTGCAAGTCTGGAATATCGGTGCTGAGGGCCAATATGCCCTGGGCAGTGTGGGTGCCACCTGGGCAGCCCTCACCTTTCCTGACCTTCCCTGGTATTTCCTCCTTCCCGTGATGCTTCTTGGTGCCACCATCCTGGGTGGTATATGGGGGCTTATTCCCGCCCTGCTGCGCATCAAACTCAGGGTCAATGAGATCATTGTTACTCTGATGCTCAACTATATCGGCATCCTTGTTCTGGAGTACCTGGTATATGGCCCGTGGAAAGATCCGGCCAGTTTTGGCATGCCCATGACCCCCACCTTTTCAGACAACGCCATTGTGGGCTGTATCGGTGCCACTGCTATCAATTGGGGGATTGGACTCTGTGTGCTGACGGGTATCTTGATGACCGTATTTCTCACCTACACCAGGTACGGATTCGCCCTCAAGGCCTGCGGTGAAAATCCCAGGGCCGCAGCCTATGCACATCTGCCCTATACCGGGCTGGTTATCATGGTGATGGTCGTTTCAGGCGCCCTGGCAGGCTGGGCAGGCTTTTTAGAGGCCTCAGCCTCTTTAAACCGTCTTGAACCAACCATTATGGCGGGATACGGCTACACCGCCATTGTGGTGGCCTGGCTGGCCAGGCTTAACCCCCTGGCCATTGGCGCGGCCTCCTTTCTGCTGGCCGGTCTGCGGGTAGGTGTGGAAGGCATCCAGCTTGATCTACAGGTTCCTGCGGCCTTTGGCGGTGTCATGGAAGGGCTGATCCTGCTCACCATTTTGGCAGGAAGTTTCTGGCAGCATTACACCATTACCCGCAGCACCACGCCGCGATCACAGGTTACCCCATGACCATTGACGTCCTTATTCCTCTTTTGGCGGCCACCATCCAATCCGGAACCCCTATCCTCTATGCCACCTTAGGAGAGATCATCACGGAAAAATCCGGGGTGCTCAATCTTGGAGTGGAAGGCATGATGCTCTGCGGGGCGTTAGGCGCCTTTCTGGCAGCCATGTTCACGGGCAGTCCCTGGCTTGGCTTCCTAGTCGGCGGGATCTGCGGGGCCATGATGGGGGGCCTGCACGGCGTGGTCTGTCTTCCCTTTCAGGGCAATCAGGTTGTTTCCGGACTGGCTCTCACCATCCTTGGAACAGGACTGGCCAACTATTGGGGAACCCCTTTTGTGGGGGAGACGGCCCCTGGTTTTGCCCCCTTTTCTCTGCCTCTGCTGGGTTCCCTGCCGGTCATCGGCCCCATTGCCTTTCAGCACGACGCCCTGATCTATACCTCATACTTCCTGCCTCTTGTGGTCTGGTTCGTCTTCCAGCACACCAGCTTTGGCCTGGCCCTGCGTTCAGTGGGTGAATCCCCCGACGCAGCCTTGGCTGCTGGCATCAATATCAAGGCCTGCCGATGGGCAGGAATCCTTATAGGGGGCTTTTTCATCGGCCTTGGCGGGGCCTATCTTTCCCTGGCCTACACCCATTTATGGACCAATGGTCTGACCGCAGGCCGAGGCTGGATTGCCGTGGCCCTGGTCATCTTTGCCTTCTGGCGGCCCGGCAAGGCCGTCCTGGGGGCCTATCTCTTTGGCGGGGTTATGGCCTTTCAATTTCGTCTCCAGGCCACAGGCACCCATATCCCGTCATCCCTGCTCATGATGCTTCCCTATGCCCTGACCATCCTGGTACTCATCCTCTCTTCCCTCAAAGGCAGAAGCTCCCAAGCCCCTGGTGCCCTGGGGATAAATATCGAACCCGTGGATTAACACAACGAATCCCATATTCTTCCACCCAAGGAACCTGTTATCTATGTCAACAGAAAAATACACAAAAATGTATCCGGTATCCTGGGAGCAACTCCATCGGGATGCCAAGGCTCTGACCTGGAAGGTCATGGATCAGGGAACCTGGCAGGGCATTATTGCTGTTACCAGGGGAGGATTGGTTCCCGCTGCCATCATTGCCAGAGAACTTGAAATCCGTCTTGTGGATACGGTCTGCGTGATCAGCTATGACTGGCAGCAGCAAGGGGATATTGCCGTGCTCAAGAGAGTAAAAGGGGATGGCAGCGACTGGCTGATCATCGACGACCTGGTGGATACCGGCACAACCGCCAAGGTTATTCGGGAGATGCTGCCCAGGGCCCATTTTGCCACAGTGTATGCCAAACCCCTGGGCAAACCCCTGGTGGATACCTTTGTCACCGAAGTCAGCCAGGACACTTGGGTACTCTTTCCCTGGGATTCTGAACTCAAACTGGCCGAGCCTATCGCCCACTTGCAGGGTAACAAACATCCTGGTGCGGGCTCCACCTTCTGACCATCACTCCCCTTGTTCCCCATGTCTGATTGCACCACCTGGCCCACCTCCTGCCTCACGGTCACCATTGCCGAGCGGACCTGGACCCTTGAACGGATCGCTGACCTTGAAACCCTGTGGGACCTCATGGATGATGACGACGATGACGATCATATCCCCTATTGGGTGGAGGTCTGGCCTGCCAGCCTGGCCCTGGCTGCCTGGTTTGAGAGCCATCCCGAATCTTTGCAGGGTCAACGCTGTCTGGATCTTGGATGCGGTCTTGGCCTGACCGCATTAGTGGCCGCCTCCCTGGGTGCCAGGGTCACGGCCTTAGATCATACCTGGTCAGCCGTCCATTTTGCACGCAAAAACACGATCCTCAATCATGTAACGCCTTCCCCCCTTTGGGTTCAGATGGACTGGTGCCGACCGGCCTTTCAGCCAAGCATGTTTGACTCTATCTGGGGAGGTGACATCCTCTATGAGCAGCGATTCTTTGATCCCCTGCTCGCCTTGTTCCGCCATGCCCTGGCCCCTTGTGGCCGGATCATCCTCTGCTCACCGGATCGTACTGTCACCAGGCCGGTATGGGGTCGGCTCATCCAGGAAGGATGGCAGGTGAAGGAGTTGCAGCCCGCTAACCACCTGCTTCAGGATCATAAGGCAGCTGTCCGCCTCATGCAGCTCACGCGGTAGTCGGGCCTTATTCTGAGATTCTGCCGTATATTGTTCTTTGTCCCTTTTCATTGTAAAGGAGCACGTAACCATTGCTCAACCCTTTTGCTGCAAGGAGAAGCATCTATGGGCAAAACCATTCGTTTTGGGATCTCTCTGGACTCTGAACTTCTCGATAAATTCGATGCCCTGTGCGAGGAAAAATGTTATCAAACCCGATCCGAGGCTATCCGTGATCTTATCCGCAACACCCTTGTGGAAGAGGAATGGAAAGACTTGGACAAAGAGATGGTGGGTACCCTCACCCTGGTCTATGACCATCACCAGAGCGATCTGGCCCAGAAGATCACCGAGATCCAACATGTCTCCCTGGACGTGATCACCGTGAGTATGCATATCCACCTGGATCACCACAATTGCATGGAAGTGCTCATCCTGCGAGGCGGGGGTGAGCATATCCGAAAGGCAGCCCAGCGTCTGATCTCCACCAAGGGGGTCAAGTACGGTAAACTCAACCTCTCCACTATGGGTAAGGAACTCACCTAAATGCAGGATATTCAAAGCGGCCCTTCTATGGTTCCCCTGGCCATTGACCGCGTAGGGGTCAAAAATCTCACCCATCCCCTGATCGTCCGTGACCGGCAGCAAGGCCAGCAGCATACCGTGGCAACCATGGATCTGAGTGTAGACCTGCCGGCAGCCTTTAAAGGAACCCATATGAGCCGGTTTCTGGAGGCCCTGGGAGACTGGAGCGGCATCCTGGATTATGCCAGCTTCAGGCAATTGCTTGAGGATCTCACCATCCGCCTTCAGGCCCAGCGTGCCCATCTTTGTTTCACCTTTCCCTATTTTCGGGAACAGACCGCACCGGTGAGCAAAAGCCCGGCCCTCATGGATTATCAATGTCTGTTGCAGGGAAAATGGGAAAAAGATCGTATGGAAATGATCCTGGAAGTGGATGTGCCGGTCATGACGGTCTGCCCCTGCTCCTTAGCCATTTGTGAACGCGGGGCCCACAGCCAGCGGGCTGTGGTCAAGATAGCCACCCGCTTCTCCGGCCTTTTATGGATCGAAGATCTCATTGATATTGGTCAGGGAGCAGGTTCCTCAGCGGTCTATCCCCTGCTCAAGCGTGAGGATGAAAAAGACGTCACAGACACGGCTTTTACCAATGCAGCCTTTGTGGAAGACGTAGTGCGCAAGGCCGCCCAAAAACTGGCCAAACATCCCCAAGTGCATGGGTACAGGGTGGAGGTGGAAAGCATGGAATCCATCCATAACCATAGTGCTTATGCCTGCATAGAAACCATGTAAGCTGGAGAAGAATATCTGCCGTTGTTTCAGACCAACAAGGAGGTTGTACCATGCATATCCAAGACGCAACAACCTTTGGCGAGATTAAGGAGGCCTTTCAGGAAATCTGGATGCTCTACAAGGAGACAGACAAAAAATTTAAGGAGACAGATAGAAAATTCCAGGAGACAGACAAGAAATTTAAGGAGACAGACAAAAAGTTCCAGGAAACAGATAGGCAATTTAAGGAGACAGACAAAAAAATTGGAAAACTTGGCAATCGGCTTGGACAATTTGTCGAAGAGATGGTCAGGCCGGGTGCCGTTGCCCTGTTCCGGGAACGAGGCGTAGATGTCCATGCTACCGCTCAGAATATGGCCTGGTCTGATGGAAAGAACGGAATTGAAGTTGATCTTGTGCTATACAACGGACGTGAGGTTGTGCTTGTTGAATGCAAAAGTGAACTCTCGGTCGAGGATGTGAATGACCATCTGAAACGAGTGGCAATGTTCAAGACGTATTTTCCCGCCTATAAGGATAACAAGATCATGGGGGCAGTGGCGGCTATGGTCATCCCCAAAGGGGTTGACAGATATGCCTATCAAAAGGGGCTGTTCGTGCTGGCACAAAAGGGTGAGTTTATGAAAATTCTCAATGATGACAAGTTTGTGGCAAAGGTCTGGTAAACATTGCACACGTATCACGAAACCAAATGGAGATCACTCTCTCCACTCCCATCCAGGAGGATCGTATGTCCGTGGAAATAGCAGCAAGAGCCTTGAACGCCTTTGCCGCCAGACAGCAGGTTACGGCCCACAATATCGCCAATAGCTCCACCCAGGGCTTTGTGCCCCAGCGAGTGGATTTGGAAGAAGACCAGACCGGTGGGGTGCAGGCACGGCTTCATGAAGCCAGCCAGGTTCCCAAACCATCTTCACCGCTCCAGGATCCCCCTCCCAGTTCCACCGACCTGACCCAGGAAATGATCACCATGATGGCCACCGAACGGGCCTATGACGCCAATGCGGTCATGCTCTCCTCCCAGGCCACGCTTCAGGGACGCCTCATCAATGAACTTGTCTAAGACCTTTGAAACAAATAAGTGTATTTGTGTCGAACAGATACCACGTCACAGTTCCTCTCCACCATATTTTTCTCGAATTTCTTTTATTGGCCATCCAGCTCCACCGGCCCATCAACGAAAAACCCCTTAAAGACGTACGTTGTCCTCAAGGGGTTTAGTTTTGTATGGACACGCTGATTATGACACCAGCTTCAAAATCCCCAGGATGATACCGGAATAAACCGCCAGGAGCGCACCAAGACGGATAATGGTTCGTTGCTCAGATTCCCGAATATCCCGTTGGAGTTCCCGTCGTACTTCCTGAATATCCCTTTGTAATTCAAATTTGACCGCCTCTAAATCTTTCTTGGTTGCCAAATATTGTTGTGTCGTATCAATCACTTCCCGTAACGATTCTACCTGTACCTTGGCCTGTGCTTCAGGAACACCAACTTGCGTGAGTTTTTCAAAATATCCAAGGGAATCGAACGTTATATCCATTATTGTCTCTCCGTGTGCTACAGGCTGGGAGTATCCAATGCCTGTTGGTCTTTGAGCAAAGCTGATTATGGCACCAGCTTCAAAATACCCAGGATGATACCGGAATAAACCGCCAGGAGCGCACCAAGACGGATAATGGTTCGCTGCTCAGATTCCCGAATATCCCGTTGGAGTTCAATCTTGACCGCCTCTAAATCTTTCTTGGTTGCCAAATATTGTTGTGTCGTATCAATCACTTCCCGTAACGACTCTGCCTGTACCTTGGCCTGTGCCTCAGGAACACCAGCTTGCGTAAGTTTTTCAAAATATCCAAGGGAATCAAATGGTATATCCATTCTTGTCTCTCCGTGTGCTACAGGCTGGAGTATCCAATGCCTGTTGGTCTTTGAGCAAACACGATATGTGTAAGGGGTTTTTTTTTCTGGGTCAATCGCCTCTCGCCCTTGCGCACCCCCAGAAAACAACAAGACCGCCTCATTGCGAAATAGCCTTGTTGTTTTCTGGACAATGCAGGTGCGGAGAGAGACTATAACGATTTCTTTGCACTGCCCCAATTCCCTGATGATTTCTTGTGATGTGCGGCATAATCCTGAACATACGCATCACAGGCCTGAATCAGGGCATGATTGTCTTCCTCACACCGAACCTGCATGCGGAAATACCCCTCCGGCATACCCATATCTGCGTCGCAAGAACGCACCACCATCCCCTGGGCCAGCAGATATGCCTGAAGGTGGGCTGCATCGTGCCCTTTTCCAAGCTTGGCCAGGATAAAATGAAGGTCTGAGGCAAGGATATGGGTAAAAAACCCTGTTTGCTCCAGCCCTGTCACCAAGGCCTCCCTCAGCCGAGGCAGGTTGTGTCGCTGCCTGTCAAAGGCCTCCTTGTGGGCCAGAAAGGCCAGGCCTGCAAGTTCGGCAAACCTGCTCACCATCCAGGGCGCCCGCACGGCCTTGAGCCGGTCAATCGTCTCAGACTGAGCCAGCAGATACCCCAGCCGGATACCTGGACAAGAATAGGCCTTGGTAAAACTTTGCAGGCAGAGCAAATGGGTTCCATCTGGCACAAGGGAGGCATAGTGGTGCAACCCATGCGCTGCATAGGCAGGTGTTCCATAAAGAAATGCGCGGTAGGTCGTATCAATGAGAATAGAGGTACGGCTGCCCCTGCCCAGGAGCGGTGCCAGATCCTGGTACACGGCAGTAGTGGGATTATTAGGTGTGCACAGGATGAGCATATCGCCCGGAATGCTGTTCAGTCGGGCCATGTCATCAGGGGTCAGGGCAAATCCCTTGGCCTCATCAAGCAGATATACCTCATACCCGATCCCCAGATTCCGGCAGGCCCTCAGATATTCGCCAAACACCGGCCCAACCAGAACGACCTTGCGGGGCCGCAAGGCCTGTAAGCTAAGAAAGATCAATTCTGACGACCCGTTCCCCACCAGCACCTGGTGCTTGTCCACCTTATGATGGGCGGCCAGGGCCTCCACAAGCTCCCAGCAGCCGTCATCAGGATACCAGGCATAGGGATAGGGAATGGCCTGGACAAGGCTTCTGGTAAGCCCCTCAACCAGGGAATCCGCATTGGAGCTGAAGTCCAGCAAATCTTCAGGTCGGCGGCCCGTGGCCCGTGCTGCGGCCAGAATGGCTCCACCGTGACAGACACTATGCTTCATCACAGCCTTCAAGAAGACAATGGGCCATCTGGTTAATGACACAGGCGGCCAGGGCTGAACCGCCCTTTCTGCCCCGAATGGTGATAAACGGGACACGATCCTGGGCCATGAGTATTTCTTTGGATTCCGCCGCATTCACAAACCCCACCGGCATCCCCACAATCAAGGCTGGCCTGGCCTTACCCGCATGAACCAGCTCCACAAGCCGTATCAAGGCCGTAGGCGCATTGCCAATAACATAGATCGTCCCGGAACCCAGCCCATGCTCCTCAAGGGCCAAATCCACTGAGGCACGGGTGCGGGTGGTGGCGTTCTTCCTGGCCATTGCTTCCCCCCGTGGGTCGCCCAGCAGACAGCGGACATCACATCCCAGAGGAGTCATGCGGCGAAGGGGTATCCCCATCCGGGCCATCTGGGTATCGGTATAGATGACGCATCCCTGTTCCAGTGCCTTCATACCTGCCTCCACAGCCCCGGAGGAGAACACGATGTGATTGAGGAGGTCAAAATCCGCTGTGGTGTGTACCATGCGGCGGGCAATGAGCCACTTGAGACCGGAAAAGGGCTTGTTAGGCACCTCGGCATCAATAATGGCCATTGATGAAGGTTCTATCTGATTCGGGGCGCATTGCCGTATCACGGTTTCACCCATGTCGTACTCCTCCTGTGAGATATATCGTCCTGTCCATCAGCCCTGCCCTGGCTGCCCATTCCCCTATCCCAGCAGCAGGGCGCGTATCTTGTCCCATGCCAGGTGTTCCCGAACCGCCTCGGCCAGGCGGTCTAACCCCTCTTCAACCGTATAGGCAGCCACCACCCGTCCCTTGGGTGCAAGCCCCTTGCTTTGGCGCAACCCGTCCAAAATATGGCGGCGAAAGGCATCTGAATCAAACAAACCATGCACATAGGCCCCCCAGACATTGCCCTTGGTATTGGACAGACCCACCAATGCCTCACCCTCAAAAAGCGGCAGGGCCGGGCCGTCCCCAAGGCGGGTACGGCCATGATGGATTTCATAGCCCACCACAGGCAGACCTGAAGGAAGATGGGTTGTTGTCAGGCGGTGGAGCCTTTTGGCTTCCCCAAGTTCCGTGGTCATGGGCAAAAGCCCCAGACCCTGCTTCTGTCGGCACCCAGATTCCACCTTCAAAGGGTCGCCAATACCCTGCCCCAGCATCTGAAAGCCGGCACAGATGCCTACAACCATCCCTCCCTTGTGTGCAAAATCAAGAATGGCCCTGGCCAGCCCTTTGTGTTCAAGCTGGGCCAGGTCTGCCAGGGTACTCTTGCTACCGGGCAGGATAAGACAGTCAGGAGGCTGGGCATAGAGGTCGTGAGGGTGCTGCACCAGGCGAAGACGCACATCAGGTTCCAGGGCCAGGGCGTCAAAATCCGTTATATTGGAGATATGCGGCAAATCCACACAGGCCACATCCAGGGTCTCGGCCTCTTTGTCTCCCTGCTGCTCAAACCCGGATTCCCGAAAGGTCACAGAATCCTCTTCCGGCAGTCCCAAATTTTCAAGATAGGGCATAACCCCCCAAAAGGGCTTGTCCGTCTTTGCCGTGGTATAGTCCAGGGCATCCTTGAGCAGCGAGGCATCTCCCCTGAATTTATTAAGGATAAATCCAGTGGTCAGGTCCTGCTCCCAGGGTTCCAGACAGAGCATGGTGCCCATAAGGGCGGCAAAGGCCCCGCCACGGTCGATGTCAGCGGTAAGAAGCACCGACGCCTGGGCATAGCGAGCCATGCGCATATTCACTATATCGTGGGCCTTGAGATTGATTTCAGCCGGGCTGCCAGCACCCTCCAGAATAATCACATCAAAATCACGGGCCAGGCGGTCGTAACTGACCTTGACCGTATCAAACAAGCTGGTTTTATAGGCAAAATACTGCCGTGCCTCCATAGAGGCCACGGGTTTGCCCAGCACAATAATCTGGGAACCTGTCTGAGTATGGGGCTTGAGGAGTATGGGATTCATCTCCACCAGAGGCTCCAGGCCGCAGGCCTGGGCCTGTAATGCCTGAGCTCGGCCTATCTCTTCCCCGGCCAGGGTCACATAGGAATTAAGGGACATATTCTGGGCCTTGAACGGGGCCACAGCAACCCCCTCATGGCGCAAGGCACGACAGATTCCTGCCACAAGAAAACTCTTGCCGGCATTGGAACAGGTTCCCTGAATCATAAGAGAAGAGGCTTGGGAGGATGTCACTGGTATCTCAGCATTTTTTATTTGACACCACCTCATAGACTGTTGAACAAGCATCACCTGCCCAGAGCGAGCCCAGGCAGGTGATGTGTGCAGCATGCTTTGCTAACCGTATATAACTATCAGGAGGTATCTATGTGGGGCATTCTATCGTTTTTGCAGAACAACCTGATCTGGACGATTCCTGTAATGATGATCGCAGGCCTTGTATCAGGTTATTATATGGATATGTCTTTTGTAAAAGTTTCTGTTATGCCTCTGACCTTCTTGATGGTCTATCCTATGATGGTCAATCTGCAATTGGAAAAACTGCTTTCTTTTGAAGGGATGAAATGTCAGATAACGGCTCAATTTATTAACTTTGGCATTATCCCTTTTATTGCCTTTTACCTGGGCAGGTATTTTTTCCCAGATTCCCCCATGATCATTTTAGGGCTTCTTTTTGCCGCCTTACTTCCCACAAGCGGCATGACCATATCATGGACAGGATTTGCAAAGGGCAATCTCAATGTAGCCATAAAGATGACCGTTGTAGGACTTATTTTGGGTTCTCTGGCAACACCCTTTTATGCAAAATTTCTCATGGGAAAAGTCATTGATATACCCATGCAGAAAATATTTATCTCCATTGCTGTTGTCGTGCTTTTCCCGATGATCTTTGGATATGCAACCAAAAAGATCATGGTCCAACGCTTTGGCAAAGAACATTACCAAAAACATATCGCTAAAAAATTTCCACCCCTCTCAACCCTTGGCGTCCTTGGCATTGTGTATGTTGCCATGTGCTTGAAAGCAAAACATATTGCAGCACATCCAACCATCCTTATCGATTATTTATTACCACTTGCTCTGTTATATCTGGCTAATTTTACCATCAGCACCTTTATAGGCAAACTCTTTTTTGACAGAAATGACGGCATTGCTATTGTCTATGGTACTGTTATGAGAAATCTCTCTATTGCGTTGGCTATAGCCATGACTGCCTTTGGAGAACAAGGTTCCGAAATCGCCATTATCATAGCAATGGCATATATCATACAGGTTCAATCCGCAGCCTGGTATGTGAAGTTTACAGATGCCATCTTTGGGAAACCTTAACTCCAAACCACAAGTATAAAGGCTCAGACAAAATCATGGCCGATCAAGAGATACATCAAAGTATTTCCCAACTCCATATTCCCTTCGACGGAAGAATTTCTCAGGGTTTGGGCCAATGATTTGAAGTTCAGGATGTTTTTGCTGCACATCAAGGGCAATGTGCATCTCCTTGGTGCAGCCTGTGGAAAAGGTAGCATCCTTGCCAAGCCACACTGGGGGCACCCTTTCCCGCATAAGCTCAAAGCTCTTTTCAATATCCGTAACGGTCTGAAACCGCCAGACATCAATAAGCCCGCTGCGCTGGACCTTTTCCCACATATACATAAGGTCATCTCCGTCCATACCCTGCTCAAAATGTTCTGCCGGATTGATGATAAGGGCCCCGGAAAGCTTCTTCCGCAGATATTCCACAAAGGTATTGAGAATGCGCTTGGCCGTCTTGAGCTGCCCAGGCACACTGCCAATAATGGCACTGTAGAACATGACCAGCTCCCCTTCTGAACGTTTTGTACGCATGGACTGCATAATCATTTCCGCCTTGGCAAGGATCTGCTTTTCCGTGATCTTGATCACCCGTGGTGAGCGTCGCTTATAATGCAGGCAGAGGTTGCCGTCTGGTTGGCGGTAATAGGAAATGATATTTCTGGTAAAGGCATGGGAGTTGAGGATCAGACGCCGGTAATTACGGGCTCCCTTGGCAATGATCAGATCTGATTCCTTCCAGGCCCTGGCAAAGGTCACGCTGGTACGGTAGAGATTAAGCCGCTCCCGCGTACCATCTGAGATGACCACCAGGGCATTTTCCCGCAAGGCCTTGAGCAGATTATTCTTGGATATATCAGCATCTGCCAGAAAAAGGGCCTGATCAAATTCCTGAGCAAACACAGGGTCAAACTCCCTGTCCCAGAATGTCGGGGCCTCAAAATAAAACCCCTCTTTCAGGGCCATAATGACTTTATGGCCCTGGTGCAGAAGGGCCTTGACAATCAGCAGATCAAACATGATCCCGCCGCTGGTGTCCGGCAAAAACAGAATACGCAGGGGGTTCACCACATCCGGGCCGATCAAGGGACGCAGGATCGCATCAAGCTTGCTCCCAAATCCCTGGGTATCCTCGCATACGTGCTCCATGTCATACCCACCAGGGTCGTGTTCCCAGATCTTGTTGCAGGTGGAGAGACTGAAAAGACGTTTGAGTTCCAGGAGATTGAGTTCCCACCGAAGTTCTTGAATACCCTGGCATCCCAAGCAGGACGACGGGCAGGTATTGAGGTGCTGCCTAAAGGCTGGTGACGCAATAAAGGCCTGGGCCCGCTTGTTCATCAGGCTCTTTTTCGCACGCATGGGATCTTCCACCGGACATTGGCACAGGAAAATGGTCACCAATTGTTTGAGCAGCCTGGAAGGAATGAGAAAGGTAGAATCAAGGGCCGCCTTAAACTTATGGCGGGACAGGGCAAGCACTTTTCTGCGGGTATATCTGTCGTCAATATTCTCATATACCAGGCGCACAAGCAGCCGCCATTCGTGTCTGTATTCCTTGAGAAGAGAGGGGGTCAGTTCGGTTCCCAAAAGATTTTTGAGCATCCAGTCAGAACAGGGGGCAAAGACCTGTCCCTCACTCACATCCACCATAAAGCGGATTTGTTCAGGAGAGGCATTAACCTCTGGTTTAATGGCATATTCAATGTTATTTTCTGTGAAGAAATACAGCAGCCAGGCGTCAAGACTGGGGTCATGGCCGTAGAACAACTCGGTAACGGCATCAAGGGAGGACAGCGTACTCATGGTTGGTACCGGATAAATCCTGTGGTCTTGAGTTTTGCGATATACGAGGATGTGGCGGCATGAATGAGGCGTATACGGGTTTTGGCCCGCGTGATCTCTATGCGATCACCCTGGTACAGGGCCATACCCTTTTGGCCGTCCTGGGTGAGATATACCTCCTGGTTGTTGGATAGGACCGTCATCATCAGGGGATAGTCAAAGGGAAGAACCAGAGGAGGCATGGGATGAAGAAAAGGGCATACCGGCGTTATAACAAACACCTCAAAATCAGGGTAAACAAGCGGCCCTCCAGCTGAGACGCAATAGCCAGTAGAACCCGTTGGCGTTGAGACGATCAGGCCATCAGCCCGCACATGCCAATGGTCATGAGGCCCATAGGCAACATCAAGATTAATGAGTCTGGCCAGCTCACCCCGATTAACAACCAGATCATTAAAGGCCTTGCCTGTACACGAGGGTGCTGTCTCTCCCTGCCGGTATAATGTATAGTTGAGCACCACTCTGGAAGACATACTGGCACGCCCTGCCAGCACCAGGGAAAGCATGTCCTGCCAGGTTGCAGGATTGGTTTCAGTCAAAAAACCCACATGGCCCAGATTCACCCCCAGCATGGGAATAGCGTGTCCGTTGATTTTGCGGGCAACGGACAGCATGGTGCCGTCTCCCCCAAGCACCATGACAATATCGGGTTGATCCTTGCCAGGTTCAAGAATGACACAATCCACCCCATTGGTAACCACGTGCACCTGAATAGCCTGACTATGCAGCCAGGTTCTGATATCCTGGGCCAGCTGCCTTGCCTTTTCATGTCCTTCTTTGACCACAAGGGTCACGGTGTTGATCGTCGTATGCATGGCGGCCATGTCTAGCCAAATATTTCCAGGGATTCAAGACAAGATAGCACCACAAGGCCGCTGTTCTTCAGAGCAGCGCACAGGCCAATCACCCTGCTGCCCTTCAGAAACGCCCAGCATGTCCAAATTCCACACAAGGCAAAAAAAGACTAAAGTTATACAACCACCTGGTCGATAGGTTGCTTAAGAGGAAACCATATCATGACCATCCGTACGTACATGCTCAAGCAGATGATGCGCAGTTATGACCGCCAGATTGACCAGGGTCATCGACTTGAGAGCATTCAAAAATATCTTGCCCCCTTCACCCAAAAAGGCACACACCAGGCAAACGATTCCCAGGACACAACCAGTCTGCAAAAACATGACCAACTGGTCGAGCAAATCTCGCGGGAAATTATAGATAACCTTATTGCTTCAGGCAGTACCAACCCTGTTGTTGGGGAGATCAGGGAGCAACTGAACCAGGAATTTCCAGACAGGCTCCTCTTTTCCTATGGCATACCAGATAATGAACTCAATATCGTACACATAGAAGGTACTGCCTCAACCACCCTGTCACCGGAAGAACGAGACAAGGTCATGGTCAGGATCTGGGAGATCACCCGCGAAAAAGTAGGCAGCACCATAATCTGTCCCTAACCTCGGTAAAGCACCACCTGCCGGAAGGATACCCGTATGAGCATACACAACATCATCGCATCCATGAGTCTGTACAAGACCCAAGCCCTGACAAAGACCAAAGCAGTGAAACAGACATCTGCCCAGCCGCCAGCATCTCCACCTGACAAGGTTTCTTTCTCGGACAGGGCCAAGCTCTTGCAGAGTGCCGGAGAGGCCGCCCAGGCATCATCGGGTATCCGTACAGACACCGTAGACGCCTTAAAGGAACAAATCGACGCCGGGCGATACCAGCCCAATGCCCAGGACATTGCCAGACAGATGCTGCACGACGAACACGACCTGTTTGGATAACCCGTACAACACACAGCGTCTTGGCAGCACAGCACACGAAAACAAAGCCCCTGTCCATGTCTGATGATATGTGGACAGGGGCTTTATTGCTCATAAGGGCAGCTACCCCTTACAAATCATGTAAAAAAACAGACTGGCATACGGCGGGATCAAGCTGAGGGGCCTGAACCCCCACCCTGGCACGATGGTTGATAAGAATAGGGCCGCAGAGATTGAGGCAGGTCTTTTCCGGTTCACCAGGCGGGATACTCACCGTAACAATAACTGAGAGCTCGTCAATGTTCGAGGTGCCCAGAAGGTCAGCGTCATGTCGTTCCACCCGCAGGGCATAATTGGGCACAAAGTCAAAGGGATTGGTCACCACCAGTCCCACAGAACTCTCATCCACATCCTGGAGCATCAAAAAGGGAGAGTCTTGGCGGATCTGCAAGAGGATGAACCTGTGACTCGCCTCAAATCCCAAAAGGCCCTTGGGAAAGGTGATGATCTTGTCTGGATCCATGATCTTTTTCCCAAGACGGGAAACAATTACCTGTTCTGTTTTGGTTTCCATAATGTGGTCACGGCCAAGAGGTCGTCACTGAGAATCTGTGCGGCCATCTTGTTCTGTTCCTGAATTTTTTTATAAATTTCATCACGGTACACAGGCATCTTGTCAGGCACATCAAGCCCTAACTTGATCTGCTGTCCCTTAACAGACAGCACGGTAATCGTGATATCATCTCCCAGATGAAGGCTCTCGCCTGGGCGTCGTGAAAGAATGAGCATGATTGTTTTGGTTAGATGTAATCAAGAAGGCTCATTCTCATGATCCTCGACGATGATGTCAATACGGCCTTATAAATAATCTCGTGTCTGTTCAGATCTGTCATGACCTCAGCAAGGTCAGCGTCTTCAAGCTTGCTCATCCGTTCCTTCTGACTCAACTCGAGTCCGGTAAGGATCTTTTTGCTCACGGTCAGCCGATTTTCCCGTGCCCCCACGTCTGCGGCATGGCTCATGACTCGGCTCTGGGCAACGTTTAAGGCTTGAAGCCCTTGTCCCAGGCCCGACAAATCGTTGTTCTCCAGGGCGGCAATAATCCGGCCCATAGTCACGAGCAGATTGGAACCATCCTCTTCCTGACTATGGTAGTGGCCAGTCCCATGCTCAAGACTTCCCCCAAAGATCTCCGCACCCACGTTATTGATAGTCAAACGATTGTCTGCAGAAATATCCACCGCAATATCCGCCTGTTTCGGCTGGATAAGGAATTGATCCCCAGCCTTGATACCATTGTTTGCCCCCTTGGCCCCAAGGCTCAAACGTCCTCCAGGGATCAAACATTCCGGGGTAAGAGTGTTCTCGGCTTCTTTGCCCGTGACCCAGGAACTCCCTCCGTCCAGGCTGTAGGAGTATTCAATAGTATCTGCCCCTCCAAAGGCATTGGGAGTATTGTCAATACGCACCATGACCGGCCGATCAAGATCGCCGTGGGCAAGGGCATTGACATCGCAGCCCATTTGCAGAACCGGCATGGTTCCAGCGCGAACATGCAGGGAAAGCCCTGAGGCATTTCCACTGCCATGCAACCTGACCTCACCTTCGGGCAATTCCATGACAAAACCGTCAGTATCAGCGGTCTTGGCCGTAAAGGTGGCTGGCGGGGCAGGAAAGGTAATGCCATCACAAGCATAGCGATAGGTGACAGCAGGCGGAACTGCCCCTCGATTATCACTCACAATCTCAATGGTCACATCCTGCTCAAAACTTCCCTGGGTATCGGCCTGAAAATCCTGGGCACCACCACCTGTTATGGTCACAGCGGCCTGGTCTGAAGTGCTTCCCGTGTACATGGCCGTAGGTGCTACAGTGAGCCAGGTGCCTATCTCGGTATTGGTATTGTCAACGGACGAACCCGTGATAGTGTAGCCATCCCGCAGGGAAACCACCGCCCCCCCGCCCAGGTCCAGTTGTTTGTCCCCACTTGTCAGGGTACCTTCTGACCAGCTCTCACCCCCATCACGGGTATACCGGTACGCGATGTTGTCGGTTCCCGTGGTACCGCTCTCCAGAAACTGAACCTTCACCGAGCTGCTGCTTGTCCCTGTAATGGATTCCACATAGGGTTCGAGCCCACCCTGGTTATCCGAGACCATCAGGCCGGTCTCATAGGCATTGCCTTCCACCCGCAGTCCCGCAAAAATGCCCTGGCCGCCAAAACTGGTGTTGGCAACGCTGACCATCTCCTGGAACATCTGACGCATAGCAAAGGCCAGGCTCTTCCGGTTCGCTGCCGTGAGGGTGCCGGTAGATGCCTGCTCGGTGATCTCTTTGGCCCGAATGATGAGTTCACTGGTCTTCATCAACGTATCATCAGCAAGCTTGAGCCATCCGGTGGCGGTGTCCATATTCTCCAGATACTGGTTCAAACCGGCCAGAGAATCCCTGTACCCAAGGATCCTGGACGTTCCCAGAGGATCGTCCGAAGGGGCATTGATCTCCTTCTCACTGGCGACCTTGTTATGAATATCCATGAGATCCGTTGTTGACTGATTCATCTGTGCCAAAAAATTGGCGTACATGGAACGATGGCTTACCCGCATAGGAATACTCCTTATTGTTTCATGCCAAGCAGGGTATCAAGCATCTGATTTGCCGTAGTGATCAACTTGGCTGCTGCGGAATAGGATTGCTGGAATTTGATGAGATTACTCATTTCTTCATCAAGATTCACCGCAGAAACAGAATCCTGCCGGATCTCCAGATCATGGGCCAGGCTTTGCTGGTAGGTAAAATTGAACTTGGATCGTGCGGTATCTGCCCCAATGGTAGTCACCAGGGCGGTGTAGTAATCCTGAAGGGTCTGATTACTTGTGCTGCTTGAAAAGGTGGCAAAGGAAATACCCGTGTATTGTAAGGCCGCAATATCCTGGGCTGTTACATTGCTGCCAGGATCCATAAACCCCAGGGCATTCATCTGTCCGGCATTGAGGTGATCAAGATGCGTCTTCACCGCAGGATTAAGGGCCAGGGACGAGGCATTTTCTCCCTGAAAATAGGTATTGATACCAAGGCCTGCCAAAAGACCGGACGAATCCGAACCAAAGGAAAAACTATAACCTGAATCGGCCTGAAGCTGCAGCTTGTTGTCATTAATAACGGCTGAAAGGCCATCAATGGCATTAAAGGCATCCCGTATATCTTCCAGCGAATGCACGGCAGGATCAAAATTATCCGTGGCCGTGGAGGAAGGATCAAAGTCAAGCACAGAAACCACATTTTCTCCGGTCGTGTTATTATGCACGGACACGGAAAGGTTCCCTGGCTGCAATTTTTCGGCAAAGGCCAGCCCGGATCCAGGGGTTCCCAGGGCAGTTGTCTGACTGGTCACCTCAAAGGTGCCTGTCGCACGGACAAGGGGGGTCAGGCCATGTCCCTGAGAATGGATGGCATTGACCTCCCAGACAAGTCCCTTAACCAGGGCCCTGAGACGCTCCTGATACCTGCCAACAGCATTGTCACGAAAGGCAAGATTGCCCCCAATACTTCCGCCGGTGATGCGGGATGTAGAGGCTTGGCCGTTTACAGCGATTTGGGAGGTAATGTTCTCGGTAAGGGAATCTCCTGCATGCCAGTAAACCCCGTTTTTGGGTACAAGAACAAAGCTGTCGCCTGTAGCCAGGGCATTGGCTGGGACACCGGTCATATCACTATTTGTTCCAAACCAGAGTTCAAGTTCTCCCTGAGGCAGGCGGATTCTGTTACCATGACTTCTGGCTTCAAAAGTCTTGGTGGTGCCGTCCTCATTGGTCAGCCATGTCTGTCCCCCATCCAGCGAGACCCGAAACATGGCCGGAGGTGACCCGTCCACATCCCCGTCGTTTACCACCTCAATGGTATATTCATAACTGGAGGAACCGGAAAAATACACCTGTCCATCCGTATCAAAGGTAGATCCCTCGGTGAGTATGGTCGTGATCTGAGGCCCCTTAAAGTCCAGGGTAAAACAGGCCTCCCCGTCAACCAGGGTCTGGCCTGATCCAGTGGTGATGGTCAGATTGCCTCCCCCCTTGTCAATGCAATGGATGTCCAGTTTTCCAGCCAGCTCGCGTATTTTAAGATCCCTTTCATCCAGGGAAACGTTGGCCTGGACACCTGGTTTCTGACTCGTCTGAATCTTCTTATTCAGCCCTGCAATCTGTTCGAGCAGATGATTCACCTCGTCCACGTCATCGGCAATCACCTCGTCTATCCGCGAAGCAAGGCCATCAAGATCCTCGGCAAGGATGCCAATGGTATTGATCAGGGTCTGGCTGTTGCCAAGCAGAGCACTGCGCACATTGGCATCGTTGGGCCATAAGGAGAGATCCTGCCAGTCCTTGAAAAATTGGGCCAAAGCATCGTTAAGACGTCCGGCCTGGTTTTCATTAAAAAGACCCTCCACGTCTGTAAGATGGGTATGAAGGGTTCCCCAGCGTTCCTGTTCGGAAAGTTTATCAAGGTATTGGGTCTCAATGAATTCATCAAAGATGCGAACCACTTCTGTGGCATTCACACCTGTTCCAATCTGTCCTGGGGCCGTGTTCAGAGGAAACGTTTCCTCGACCATGACCTTGCGGCGGCTATAGCCCGGGGTATCAACATTGGCGATATTATTGCCAGTCACCCCAATCTGTGTCTGATTGAGATGCAGGGCCTGCTTGGCAATATCCATTGTCCCTAAAAGGCTGCTCATTACAATCTCCCTGAAATGAGGGTGGCTCGTTGGTTGTGGACTTCCCAACGGCCATGACTGGAATAGGTATATTGTTTCCTGGGCATGATCTGCTTGCGGAAAAAGGCAAGCAGCCCGTTGCTCTGATCCCTGAGGGCCTGGGCAATATCCGCATTCATGGCAGCCTTGCGAGCGCATTGCTGCTGACCGGCATCAATTGCCTTCTTCAAACTCTGGATATGCTGCTGCTCTTCCTTGCTAAACAGATGCCCGACGTCTTGCAATTCCCTGGCCCCTGGTGACAGCTGCTGCATACATTCTGCTGCCCAGGTCTTTTCTGCCATCATCTGACGCACTAATTCCTGGATGGAAAATTCAAGACCTGCCACGGACTGAGGGGCGTCTTCCTGTAAGAACTCTAATTCTTTATCAAGAAGAGTGCCCAGAAGCAGCAATCCCCTGGCCTGTCGTTCAAGACTCTGGATGATGCGTGTGGTAAACGCCATATCTCTCTTCCTTGTGGGCGGATACGTGTTGTTGGGTGTCCAGCCCTGTCCCTGGGCAATGATGTCCTACCCTCTTTTCTCTATGCAAGGTTGTGACCAATGTTCCATGACCGTTCAAAAAGGCCTGGCTCATCAAACCTCCTGCACAACACGCGGATTTGCCCCCTTGCCTGCATGTTCCTGTTCGATCTTGTGGATCAGGCGTTCGAGTTCCCGCATGGTTCCGGCATCGTTCTGCGAGGCAACCGCAGAGGGGCTGCTGCCATGCGTCCGTTGCCGGGCTGGCAAGGGGTGGAATTGCCTGGCTTCACCGTGAAGCGGCTTGAGGGGTGCGGCATCCTGGCTGGCCTGTGTGAGTTTATCCTTGAGGCTGTCGTACAGCATCTTACCAAGCCCAATACCTCCGGCATCCGCCATTTTCTCGGACAATTCCCGATCAAACATGGAGAGATACATGGCTTCTTCCTTGCTGTGCAGATAATCGTCTTTGGGCACGGTGGCCCGCATCTGCTGCCACATCTTCCCGATAAAGATAGATTCAAATCCCTTGGTTGCTTCCCGAAGCTTTTGCTCCTTGTCTTCCCCCTTGTTCCATCCTCGGGCAAGGCTGTTGAGCGTCGTGTGATCTTTCTGGGCAAGGGCATCCTGGGCCATGAAGGTATTGCTGGCAGGTATGTTCATGTTTACCTCGTTAGTTCATGTTGCTCATTGTCTGTCATGCCGCACAAAAGGATCAGATGGATTCCACTTCTGCGTGCAGGGCGCCTGCTGCTCTCAACGCTTGCAAAATGGACATAATATCCCTGGGAGTTGCGCCTATGGCGTTCAGGCCATTGACCAATTCCTGGATATTGGCACCCTCCACAAGCAGAAGCCGTTTTTTCTGCTCAATGAGCTTAATCTGGGTATCAGGAGTAACAACGGTCTGTCCCTGGGAAAAGGCCGCTGGCTGGGAAACCTGGGGCATTTCTTTGACAACCACATTGAGGTTGCCGTGGGTCACAGCCACCTTGGAAAGGGTTACCTTACTGCCAAGCACCACCGTGCCGCTGCGCTCATCAACGACCACCCTGGCCCTGGAATCCGGGGTGCATTCCATATTTTCCAGGGAGGCCATTAAGGGAACAAGATTGCCTTGATAGTGTTTTGGGATTGTCAAACGAATGGATGCGATATTTTCCGCACGGGCATAGGTACCGCCCAAGGCCTGGTTCAGCCCCTGCACCACCTGCTCTGTGGTGGAAAAATCCCGATCATTGAGATGGATAAGCAGAGATTCCTGCCTGTTAAAGGCAAAAGGAACAGACCGCTCTACCGAAGCCCCTCCGGGAATCTGTCCCACGGTTGTAGTATTTTTGGTGGCACCGCTTCCCTCGCCTTCGGCAGAATACCCTCCAATCACCAAGGATCCCTGGGCCAGGGCATAGACCTTGCCGTCAATCCCTTTCAAAGGAGTCATAAGCAAGACCCCGCCATACAGGCTTGAGGCATCGCCCAGGGAGGAAACCACAATATCAAGCTTGGCGCCTGGCCGTGCTGATACCGGCATCTTGGCCGTGACCATAACGGCTGCCACATTTTTGACTTTGAGGCTGTTTGTATCCACACGAACCCCCATTTTCTCCAGCATGTTGCCCATTGACTGGATGGTAAAATCCGTGCCGGATTTGTCGCCGGTTCCTGCAAGCCCGACCACAAGCCCATAGCCCACAAGCTGATTGGTACGAACCCCGCTAAAGGTGGCCATGTCCTTGAGTCTGACCGCCTGGCCGACAGAGGGTATGACGAGCAGCAAACAAAAAACCGCCATCATGGCAGCATTCCTTCCGCCAGGGGTTGTTTTCAAAAAGTTCATAGAATGTGACATAGGTATTCCTTGGTTGGTCATATCTTAAAGGGGCCAAATATTGTCGAGAATCCTGGCCAGCCAGCCGGGTTTCTGCTTATCTGTCAAAATGCCCTGGCCATAGAGTTCGATATGGGCATCGGCCATGGCCGTGGAGGCAATGGCATTATCCGGCCCAATATCCCTGGAACGGATGATACCCCGAACAACCACGATCTGGGTCTCGCCATTCACCCGCACTTCCCGGCCCCCTTCTACCTCCAGGATGCCATTGGCCAGAACCCGAACCACCCGCACGGATACGGTTGTGGTCAGATAGTTCTCCCGCTTGGTCTCCCCATTGCCGGAAAAAGACGTGCTGGCCCCGGCCTTGATAGCAGGTGTGGGGCCAACCGGAATCCCATAGAGACTGTTCTGCTTCATAAAATGCTCAACACCCAGGTTGAGATTCGATTCTTTGCTGGCACCTGTAGAGGCCTTGTTCTTGGAAACCGTGTTTTCCATGATCCTGATGGTCACAATATCTCCCACACGCCGTGCTCGGCTGTCGGCAAAAAGATAGTCAGCCTGACCAGGATCAAAGAGGGAACCAGGATTGTCACCTGGTACAAGGTGGTCACGGGGTGCCATATAAACGGGTTCGGGTAAACGCTGTTTCGGGGCTTGAGCACAACCCGCAGCAAGGCTGACTGCCGCACTAACCAGCAGGATCAGCCAGGGCCATCTCTGCTCACCGCCTTTGGCGTTCAGGAAGGCATCTTTGTGTTTCAGCAAAACCATAACAACCTCTCTTTATCAGACTGACAGGATCAGCCATATGTTAATGGACAACAACCGTATCCTTATCCTGAATCAGGGCCAGTACCTGCTTATTTGATTGCAAATTTCTTACCAGAATAGAGGAACCAAGGCCTCCTTCTTCCAGGGCCTGGGCCGGAACCTCAAGCCGGATGGTGGGACCGTCAAAAACCAGAGACACCCGACTCCCCTTGCTGACAGTGGGAAGGAGTTCGATATGTTTGGCATACATCACTTCGCCGATACCCATAGGCCGTTTTACCCGCCAGGGCCCGCCCCGACCGTTCCACACAGAACCTCGGACATAGGCCAGATTCTTGCGTTCAAACCGTACGGCCTGGGGCTCAATCACCGTGCCTCGCCGAAGGGGTCTGGCCGCACAAGGAACCGTCACCCAGACATCTACAAAGGCACTGACAGCAATCCGCCGAATGACCTGTCCCCCTGCATCCACCACATTGATCCGAAAGGAGACCCGTCCAGGCTGCATGGTGCGCGAGCTTTCCATAGCAAGATGTCCTTTGGGATCAGGCACAAATAAATAATCTGGCAGGCGGTATTCCCGGATCCTTACCTCTGCATCGGTGACGGCAAAGGCCTGCTGCAAAAAAGCCGTAACCTGGGCCCGGATAGCTGAACCTGGTATCACCCTGCCCCCCTGCTGGATATGAACCTGCGAGGGCATCTCCAGATTGCCGGGAAGTGCGGCCGCCCTGGCAAGGGCTGCCTCTATCCTGTCGGCAGTAAGGATCATCTTCCCCCCTTGCCTGACAGGCGCGTCTGCCACCTTCAGGGAGGCAAAATGCTCCAAAAAGACCGTGGATTCCGTACCAAAGGCCGTGGCCAGATCACCCAGTACAACATGAGGCCCCTGAACGCATACGGCCTTGGCAATGACCAGACGTTCACCCCTATCACTATGGGCCGTGCCGCTTCCCACCAGCATAAGGCAGACACAAAAAAGGATTGATGGCATCTGGATCTGGACTCTCATTGTGACCTCACCTACCGCTTCATCTGGTTGGCGGTCTGCAGCATGGAATCAGACGTGGTAATGGCCTTGGAATTGGTCTCATAGGCCCTTTGAGCCACGATCATGTTCACCATTTCTTCCACAATATCCACGTTGGAAGACTCTAAAAATCCTTGGGCAAGGGTACCGGTGTTGTTCACCCCTGGGGTACCTTCCACAGGATCACCAGAACCTGGTGTGGGCACACAGAGGTTACGCCCCTTGGCCTTGAGACCGGCAGGATTGATAAAGGTATATAAGGGAATATCCCCTTCCAGAAGGGGCTCACCATGCTGATCAAGGGCTGTAAGGTGGCCGTCTTCAGTGATAACCACATTCTGGGTCTCTGCCGGAATCGTAAATCCAGGCTGCAGCCGGTATCCCCCAGAGGTGACCAGGTCTCCATTGGAATTGAGCTTAAACGAACCCACCCTGGTATAGGCGTCCTGACCATTGGCGTCCTCTACCTTGAAAAAACCGTCTCCCTCAATGGCCACGTCCAATTGATTCCCTGTATTGGTCAGGTTACCTTCCATAAACATCTTGTGAACATCCACGGCCCGAACTCCCAATCCGATCTGAATCCCTGTAGGCAATCGCTCGCCAGCCAGATTCTGGGCACCGGATATCCTGAGATTCTGATACATAAGGTCTTCAAATTCTGCCCGACTCTTTTTGAACCCCGTGGTCTTCACGTTGGACAGATTGTTGGAAATCACATCAATATTGCGCTGCATAGCCACCATGCCAGAAGCAGCCGTCCAAAGTGATCGCATCATAGTCTTATCTCTCCTTATTGTTGTTGTATCATCCCAGAGAAACATCCCTGTTCAGCATTCCGTAGTGTTCTTGTGACTGCACACCAACCTAACAATCTTTTGTTCAACTCAAAACCGCAAACTGGTCACAAAGTATCAAATGCAAGGCAGCAGGTGATGCTTTGTGGACAGCTTGTCTACACCTTGCCAACATTATTAATAACCTTTTCATCCATAGAAGCAGATGTTGTCATAATCTTTTGTTCGGCTTCCACATTGCGGGCAACCTCAATCATACGTACCATTTCCCGCACAACTTCTACATTGGAGTTTTCCAGAAACCCCTGATGCACAAGGGCATCCTTGGCAGGCTGCTCTTTGGCCGTACTCTTCCTGGGAAGTCGGAAGAAATGGGCACCCTCGGACTCCAGACGCTCGGCTGCATCAAAGTTGACCACGGCAATCTTCCCTATCTTGGTATCGTCTGCCATGATCTCACCGGCCAGATTGATGGCAATCTTCGTTCCATGCGGCACCACCAAAGGCCCCCGTTCTCCCTGCAAGGGGTTGCCGTGGGCATCAATGACGGTTCCCTGAGCATCCAGCCGAAAATTTCCAGCCCGGGAATAACGCATCCCTGCCGGTGTCTCCAGCTTAAAGAACCCTTTACCCTGAATGGCTATATCTAAAGGGTTGCCCGTGGTGACCATGCCCCCCTGGGAAAGATCGGAATGGATGATATTAAGTCGGGTCTGGGTGATTGAAGGATCAGTTCCAGGCCGGTTGGTAAACGAATTACAAAACGACATGGCCACCCGTTTATAGCCAGTGGTGTTGACGTTCGCCAAATTATTGGCAATCACGTCAAGACGTTTTCCCTGGGTTGTACTCCCAAAAACCGCACTATATACCGCTGATTGCATCTTTGCTCTCCTCCAGTATGCTGTCTTTGGGAAAACAATAAGCAATAATCCTGCCAAAAATACCGCCCTCCTGTCTGAAACATACCAAAGGGGATTTGCCGCACCCCCGATGAAGGAAGCAGAATCCTGGTCAGGTTCCATGAATCTGGTTCCGGCATTGCCAAAAATAAGGGTTCCCCAAAGTGGCAAAGAGCATATCTCAATCAAAAAGCGTAAAAACATGTTAGCAACAAATAGATTTGTCCTGTTTTAAAACATATAAACTGTCCGGTTTTTCCCTTGCCTCGTTTGTTTTTTTGAGTCCTCTCCTGCCCTTGAA
>PDWJ01001159.1_pt1 | contig 55972 bp, 45 predicted proteins | sample 1430881 | NCBI WGS metagenome assembly PDWJ01 (sample SAMN01162460, study PRJNA174530) | Oral metagenome, whole genome shotgun sequencing project. | biome: Marine environment; feature: Marine mammal; material: Swab sample of the gingival sulcus; isolation source: swab sample of gingival sulcus...
GGTTTATCAAAATTGAGTGATTCCAGCAAAATTTTTTCATACAAGGGCTGCCAGGCTTCCTTGATGATTTGCAGATACAGAATGAAGTCATGCTCCATGTCAAATGTATAATTGGGATTGAATTGCAGGAACGCAAAGAAATTGTGAATCACGTTCAGATATTTCCTCACACTTGATATTTTCGCCCGCCGCCCCAGGTCCACCAGTCGTTCAGCAAGTTTTTCGGCTTGTGCCCCATCCGGATCGTCCCAGGAGTACAACTCCTGAATGTGCTGCAGCAGTAACTCCTCTAACTTTTCGCTGTAAGGCATCGAGACGGTCAGGTTGAAAATTTTCCGGAAGTAGTTGATCGCGAATTCCTCGCCGACCTTGTAATGATCGCGGATAAAATTTTTCGCCACGCGGGTATCGATACCGCAGATAAAAATGACCTGACAGCCTTTTTTGGTGACAAACAGATTTTTCAGGCTTTCCAGGAGCTGAACCGCATCTTGAGGCAGGCAGCGATCGAAATCGTCGAGGAAAATGATCAGCGGTTTCCCCGGTTTGCTGATGGCCTTCACCAAATCGTAAAACTCATCTTCGATGATCTGCACCATGTCCTTATGGCTTTCAAAGCGCAGATCCTGTTTTCGTAATGCTTTTTTCACGTCATCGATTGAGACCTTTCCGTGAGTCAGCGAGCTCAACGCCGTTCCCATGCCGATATCCAATAAGGCTCGCAGAATTTTGCCGCCGCTTGCTTCAATCGAGAGCAGGGCGTCTTTGTGGTTTCTGGCAAGGGCTTGTAAAAATGCCAGCACCACGGTCGAGTTTTGACTGTATTTCCAGGGATTAAACCAAAAGACCGGATAGCCGCGATCCATACATGTATCTTTCAATATCTTCATGACTGTGGTTTTGCCGGTTCCCCAGGGGCCGTCGATAGAGATGGCAAAAGGCGGCTCGACCGCATCATCGAGTAGTTGATAAAATCGTTCGATGAAATCGCTTTCGTCGTGCAATACGTCATTCAAACGGTGGGTCTCTTCATGCAGCAAAGGATCTAAGGCTCGTAATTTTTTTGCGATCATTGCCGGCTTCCTCCGGGTTGTTCATGAAACCGTTGCTTATGGATACTCCAGCACCGCGTACCGGATTGGACTCGCTTCAAGAGTGCGGAAACGAAGCATTCGCTGTCAAAGCTGCACCGTGACATTCCTGTTGATGTGTCAGGCACGCTCCGTCATGCACCCGACACAAGACTGCCGGATTCGGGCGGGATTGTCAAGAGAAAATGTGTGAACAGAGTGGATCTCCACGGAAGGCTGAGGATTCGGGAAATTTGTCCGGAAAGAAGTTTTTGCTTGACTTTGGGGGTATAAACAGAGTATACAAAGGAGCGAACATGCTTGCTTCTATCCAATGCCTGTAGTTCCATCGGAGGTGTCACATTGGCGAAAAAGAGAAAAGAGAAAACGATTAAGGCTTCGAAACTCGGAATGTTTCTCAGCAGCAATACCAATAAACCGGTTCAGGTTCACATTCAGCACAAACAGGTCGATCTCACGATTCAGGGCGACGTGCATAAACACGATCACCAATACTGGATCACCCGCGAGAATGCCATGACGATTGTGGAACTGAAACAGCGGGGAACCTGGCTGTCGAGGCTGCTTGCCTGGCCGGATAAGAACTATGATATGTCGGTCACGATTACGCTGGACGGCGAGACGGTTGCCGCTATGACGCTGCCGCTGGATTCAAAGCAGAAGCTGCCGTGTACGATCATGCAATAAACGGTGAGCAATCATGACGACAATGTTCAAGAACTTATCAGGGATTCCTTATGACATTTCATACAACATATCTGACGTTCAACACGAAACAACACCGAGAATACATTAATATTACCCGCGACGTTGATGAGGCATTACAGGAGAGCGGCATTCGGGAAGGGATGGTTCTGGTGTCTGCGATGCACATTACGGCCGGCGTATACGTGAACGATGCTGAAGACGGCCTGATTCAGGACATTGACGAATGGCTGGAAGGGGTCGCGCCGTTCAAACGAAGCTATCGCCATCATCGTACCGGTGAAACCAACGGGGACAGCCATTTAAAAAGCCTCTTGATCCATCATGAAGTCATTGTTCCGGTGACAGACGGACGGCTCGATCTGGGAACCTGGCAGCAGATTTATTATGCAGAATTTGATGGGCAGCGCCCGAAACGGCTCATTATCAAAGTCATGGGAGAGTAGGACGTGAACAGTGAACAATAGGAAATGGGAGAACAATCGATATTTGGGCGGGCCGGAGCAGGCCCACCCTATGGGACATTATTTCTCGAATTTCCTAGAGGTATTCTTTCATGCCTTGCCGATCTAATTCATCGACAATTTCCCGAACGCGCTGTGCCTGCTCTTTATCACACACCAGCACGCTGTCGCCGACTTTCACCACAATGATATTGTCGACTCCGATTAAGGCGGTTAAGCCCGTATCATTGTATGCGACGTTGTCCTTGCTGTCGAGGGCGATCACCTTACCTTTAATCGCATTTCCGGCATAGTCGGTTTCCCACACTTCGGGAAGCGCAGCCCAGGACCCGACATCGTTCCAGCCGAAATCCGAAGGCACGACAAAGGTGGCTGCGGCTTTTTCCATGATGCCGTAATCGATCGAGACTGAATCAAGCCCTTCGAAGACCTCAGCGATCACCTGTTGTTCTTTCTCTGTGCCAATCGCCGGTTTGATCGTCATTAAGCCTCGATACAAATCGGGAAGATGGCGTTCGATCACGGTCAGCAGGGTTGACACTTTCCAGACGAACATGCCGCTGTTCCAATAATATTCGCCGGATGCCACGAAGCGTTCCGCAGTCTCTTTATCCGGTTTTTCGGTAAATTGCCGGACCCTATACACATCTTCACGAACGAGTTGACCGCGTTGAATATAGCCGAATCCGGTTTCCGGGTTTGTCGGCTGAATTCCGAAAGTGACCAGATGTTCCCCTTCAGACGCCATGTTCAGCGCAACCTGCACGCACCGCAAGAATTCTCCCCGATTGCGGATGACATGATCGGATGAGAGAACCACCATGCAGGCGTCCGGATCGTCGATATACAGGGCGGCTAATCCGACACACGGCGCTGTGCTCCGGCCTACCGGTTCCACAATAATATTTTTTTGAGGAAGTTGCGGCAATTGCTCGCAGATCGGATCGTAAATGTCATGAATCGTAAAGATCCAGGTATGTTCCGGAAGCACTTGTGGGGAAATACGCTCTACCGTATCTTGAAGCAGGCTTGTCCCTTCCAATATTTCCCAAAGCTGTTTGGGCATTTTCCCCCGGCTTTGAGGCCATAAACGCGTTCCTTTGCCGCCTGCCATGATTACCGCATGTGCTGTCATGATTCCCTCCATGAGCAAACGTTATGTTCGAAGATGCCTGCAATACGCTTTTGCCGCCTACTCGTCATCTTCTCCATATCGATATTGATATTCCTGATAGCGCTCATCTTCTTCAGGATCGTATTCGTCTTCGTCATCTTCGTCGTGATCATTCTCGGAATAATGATCGTAATGTTCGTCCTCAACTTCTTGAAGATGTTGATCGATATCTGTGGCAAGCTCCAGAGATAAGTCCCGAATATCCTCCAAACGATTAGGATATCTGCTTAATAACTCTGCTAACCGTTCCATCTTGAGACTGATTTCTACACGCAGCATTCCTAAAACCTCCGTTCACACCTCATAAAACATCATCCTTACACAGCGATTCAATCCACAACAGGAGTAGTATGCTCAGCCGCTCACCCGGCAAATTGCCACTTGGTGTTAACCTGTCTGACAACTCTTACAAGCCGATGATGACAACATGATTTCTCTCGATCATAAAAAAGCTTATTCTGCCTGGATTATAGAAGAAACTCAAGGAGTTATCCTACCGAAAAACACCGTTAGTCTTGCAGGTAAAATCCTGTCAAGGAAATAAATAAGCATTCGCAGAAATACCACATACGTGTGATCATGATTGCCTGAACGCTCCCCGGTGAGGCCCAAAAGGGGCATCTGTATCGCTCCGGCGGGCCTCAGACAGGGACAACTCCACGAGCAATTCTTCCCCGGCAGGTCTCCATCATTCCACAAAATGTACATCCCCCATCAATCTCGGTTCCCGTGCAAGCCCATTGCCGCCAGCCCCGCCAAACCAATTGATCGAAGTTTCACGCCCATGTCCATCATCTTCATTCCAGACCAGAGATACCCCCATCCAGTCCCCTGCTTCGGGATGTAACGGTGACAGTTCATCCCAGGGAATCGCGATTTCATAGCACAGTCCGTCATGCATCGCTTGAATCGCACACGCTGCATGTTCGAGGGGACCTGCCGGTTTATCGAGGGAAGGGTATTTGCGGCGAATATGTGGTCCGGTTTGGCTCAAACCAATATCAAAGCTATGAATCTCCAAAAGATTACGGGGAACCGGTTGAATCGAAGCGTCAGATCGAGAGGGCCGGGGATCGATCTGAAGGCTGAATGTATCGCCGTTCCAAAACGGGCCGAGTTCGTGTTGCGGTTCCCAATGTTCGTCATACACTCTGGTCGCGATATACAAAAAATCATTGTCCCACATCATTTGCCAGGCTGCAGAAAAGTCATCCGGGCCGCTCCATTGCATCGTTCCCCCATAATCTTTTGCAAAAAATGTCAATCCGTTTAACCGGCCTTCAGGGTTGACAAAAACCGGCGAAGCGTCTCCCCAATCATCTAATTGACCGTCAATACGCAGAGGGTTTACCGCTTTTACAGCGGGACGAAATGCAAACCCTCGGCCTTGTCGTGTTTCGTACCCGCTTTGATCCTGCGCCAGGACTTCGAAAACGAACCCTTCCCCGATTCCAAAGGAACTCATATAGCCGAAATCTTTGTGATAGCGGTCGAGAGAGAAGGACAAATCCTGGGAGAGGACAATGTCATCGCTCTTGCGCTGAAGCATTGTGTCAACCGTCTCGTATCGGAGAGTCCGCGGGAAGTCGGCTTTGCCCGTTAACACGCAGGTCATCGTCTGGGTTTCCCCTGGGGCCAGAGAAAAGTTTGCTGTCCGAGGCTCTACGCGAATGACCTCGGAGGATTTAATCTGCAGGTTGCCCTGCCGGGGGATTGTCGAATGATTGCTTAGCTCGATCTGAAGGGTCGGCGAACTCACATCAGTCTTTTTGTGGAGAACCGGACGTAGTTTGACATGCAGCGGCGGATCGATCTGGAGCAACATCGCCGTTCTCCCGACGACTTTTTGTCCGGCCGTCACAAACTCGGCCATAAGAGGCAAGGTTTGCCGCCGGGTCAGCTCTGCCTGTTCATAATAGGCCCGAACCGGAATCCTTTTCGGCAGCAGCACATCGAATGTCACTATCGCCCGGCTATGCCCTCCGACCCAGACTGCAGCGGATTCCTGCTCCGCCTTCTGTCCCGGGCTCAGATGCGATGCCAGCATCGCCCGGGCAATGTCTCGCTGCACAGAGTTTTCATACCGTACTTCAACCCCAAGAATCTGCATCCAGTCCGGGCCGTTCAGTTTCACCACTCCCCGGACTGCCGTTTCTGCCGGATTCGTCAGTTGGACGCGGCAGCGAACCTTCGAAGGTTCCCCTGGAGAGACCCGGATGTTCTTTGGTTCGGCCTGTAGAAGAGGAGATTCAGTGGTGAGAGCCATGCTGCGAATATGTTCCGCCGCCCCATCCGGTAAAAGAACGTACGTTGGTTCCGGTGTTGCACTCAGAAACAGTTTGCCATTATACGTGTGTTGCTCGACTTTCTCTCCGAGCATATTGAACACTGTGACAGGTTCAGTCGAACAAGGCAGAGCAAGTCCTACGTCCTCGATGCCGAACAGCGACCAGAGCGCAAGGACAGTTTCGGCGCTCCCCAGAGCCTCAGAACTCTGATCCGGCTTTTGGGCTGTATATACCTGGCAGATCACGTTTAGATGATCGCCGAGGCGCGCGACAACCCGTTTGCCCTCCAGCATGCGCGTCATGGTCGAATAGGCCGGCAGCAGGGGAAGGGGCGTGAGATCGTAGCGAGTCACGGAGGAGCGGCCTAAGGTCATGGAGTGGCCGTAATTTTTCGCCAGAGGCGTCCGGCCGACATACAGGTTTGTTCCTGGAATCATCCTGGAAATACCTGCCTCAAAGCCAAATAGATGATGGCGGATCGTGTAGGGAGCGATCTGTTCTCTTGCGACCCCGGTATTTAACCACACTGTGTTGTCAAGATTCAGATTCTCGAAATACGACCATTCAACGTTCCAGATCTCCGTTTGGGCATAATCGTGCTGTTCCAACATGGTTTGCAAGGCGGCATTTTCCTGATCGAGTCCGGAATATTCAGGAGGAGATGGAGTATTATAGCACATCACAGCAATAAAATCGAAAAAAGGGTGTACGGCGTTTGCTGTTTGCAGAAGTTGTGCAACATAAGCCACATTAAACCAGGCCATCCCGCCAATGCCTGCGACTGCGGCCGGATTGGCATGTTTCACGACCTCAAAAAAGCGGCGCATATGAGGGGCAAACATGTTCGCCGGTACGCGCAAATCGGTTTCCCAGAAATTCGAAAACAACCGGTATCCGGCGTCACAATAGGGCTGCATCTCGCGCTGGAGTTTTGCTTCCTCTTTCGGATTTCCATCAGGAAGCGACCACAGCATCGGCATGAGCTCAAATGCCCCGGTATCAAACAGGTTCAGGCGCTCAAGATACGGGAAAAGCACGATCGATTTGACGCCGAGTTTTTCATACAAGTCAACCATTTCTTTTCCCGGCTGATCCCAATACATCATGCCGAATTTCGAATCGTTCCTGCGTCCGGTCGTATTCGTCCTGATAATAGCTGCTGCGCTATAGCCGTCGGCCACTACACTGCCATGCTGGCGTAACTGATAGTCAAACACCAGATATCGAGCCTCTCCAGGCTGAATCGTCAACTGTTTCCGCTCAGTGGCTTTCGACGCGATATGGACTGTATCAAAAGTATGGGCGACCTCGGCACCATCATAGCCTGAGACTGTTATTTCCAGTTCGTAGTCCTGGGGAGTCGGGGAAAAATTATGGATGATCGTATCGAAAGCAAGCTCGTCGGAGTCCGAGAAGATGTGATAAGGTTGGGTCCCTCGAATTTCGACCTGCGGGCGGCGAATGGTCGTGGGCCCGAACCAGACCTCCTCATTGCCGGATACGCCGAATTCGATGCCTAAAATCGCTCTGTGTCTGCCGCACAATCCGAGATCGACAAGATCAACCGATAAGGTCCGCCAACTTCCTGTTTCGGCGGTATTCTCAAAGGTTCCAGCCCAGAAATCCGACGGCCGGTTTTCAGTGGCAAAGGGCTGCTCCGCTTGCTTTGTCCAACGAGCCCGCACAGAAACCGGCTGTATCTTTGGGCTGCCAGCATACGCGGTTTCAACTCGGATCCAAATCTGATCGGGGACTGTGTCTCTCGGAAAATACACCTGTTGCAAGAGGGTTCCGTTCGCAGGGAGGAGCGCAGGGAACGTTCCTGTGACAGCATGACGAGCGACCTTATTCACGGGGGCGCTGTAATGGAGTTGGGTGGATGCTCCTGCTTGTCTGGTTGGAAGGGGAACTGGCGCTGACCATTGCCAATTTTCAGAGGGGACGAATCCAGCAGGGAGAGAATCGCCTATCAGAACCGTCTCTGGAGCCATTTCAGCGTTCGCGTTCCAGAGATCCCACCATTTCAGCATGAGCAGACGCCGGGCCAGGTTCTCTCGTCTGGCCGGATCGGTTTCCTTGAGATAGGCTGAATTGATCGACGCGAAGAGTTGTCCGGCGGACAGCTTGCGGGGATCGTAGATACCGTGTTCTTCAAAGTGCGCCACAGCCTGTTCGGCAGCGTCCCCTTCAACAGCAGGCAGGTTTGCCGCCCATCCGATCCATATCCCACACACCATCATCAGCACAATTCCGTATCTCATGCGTTTTCCTCATACAATAAACCTGAGAGATCTCAAAGACCTCTCAGATTTGGGAGCATTTTTTCATCATGCCGGATGAGCAATCCGTCCATCCCCGCACTCTGAAACTCTTACGGCATTCCGTCGCTTTGCATTGGAGCCTGCCATTCCTGTGACGTTTTCACGTTTGCACAGAGATCCCCTTCCGCTGTAAACGTCGAGAAAGCAATTGCGCTTCCGGCTGACGTATGGACGATATAGCGTGATTCCCAAACGCATTCGCCGGACATATACGGACAGCCGCGGCAAGCATTGACCTCATTCGACCATTGCCGGATCAACACAGTCTGCCCCGAAAGCACGGTCGTGTCTCCGCTTGGAGCAAAGGCCCCTGTCCGGCCTTCAGCACAACTGCCGGACGGACTGTCTGTCGTTAGCACGACTTCATAATCAACCGTTCCGAGCTGAACGCTTTCCGAGCTGTTGTTGGTCACAAATAATTGATTGGTTACGGTCGTTCCGCATGAGGTTTGACTCATAGGAGACTTCACGAGCAAGGCTTCGACATTCTCGGCCTCATCATCGACAGAATCCCAGACCCCACCGCCGCCGCTGCTGCCGCCGCCGACAGCTACCGCTCCGAGTATTGCAGCTCCAGCCCCGGCCCCGACACCGATGAGGGTTTTGCTGCTCAACCAACTCTTGCTCCTGGCAGTCTCCACCTGCTTTTCTTCGGCAGGGCTCTGCTCTTCTTCGGCAGGGCTCTGCTCTTCTTGCCAATCAGTCGCCGGTTCATCAATCAGTACCGGTTTCTCCACGGCCTCTTCCATATACGGTGTTTCTAAACGATCTGCAGACGTCGCCCATACGATGTGTTCCCCCTCAAAACCGATATTGGACTCGATCTCTTGTTCGGCAGAGATGATAATGTTCGCAGGGGGCTCGTATTGGTATTCCTGCGGGCACATCTTTTCTGTATCAACGGGCATGACAAACAGCGTTGATTTGACGGCCAGTTCATTCTCATCGACGACCAGCAGCATGTATTCCACGGCAGTTGTTGTTTCCATTGGAGCCGGAAGTAGTGCGGAATAAAGGCCGGCCCCGTGTCGTATGCCATGTGTTAAATAGAAGGGTTCGGTTCCCTGCTCTCTGAAATAGACCCGAACTTCTTCAGGGATCTCTTGAGAGAGCACCTCAAAAGAGATCTCAGCAGGAAGACCTTTTGCTGCGCAGAAAAGCGGCAGATGCCGAATCTGAATATCTGTCGCAGCCTGAACGAATAACGGTATACTGAGTACCCAAAATGCGATCGAACAGATCGTGATGATGGCTGGTTTTTTCATATATTTTCCTCCGAAAGATTTCGATTCTCTCATTACCGTCAAATTCTTCTTGACGAACTTCTACGAGGCTATCAATTATAACTCAGGAAATTTGATCAAGGAGAAATTTGCATTTTCTCATTTTTTTTGCATCGAGAGCCTCCTGGACACTCCATGCAAAATAAAGAATATTTCCATATATTTTCTTCTTTACAGAATTTTCATCATTCGAGATAGCATTGAGAAAACAAAAAAATTGCCAGAGCTCCAAAGATCCGGCACGTTCAGCCTTTTCAGGAGGAGTTCTCACGAGCGGAGCGTTCACCCGGCATGATGAACATGGCGTTCAATCCTGACAGGACGTGAAACCCTGTCAGGGGTATCTTCATAGGAGGAATTCGGTATGAAACATATACTCTTATTACTTGGGCTTTGGTGCCTGCAACTTCTCGTCTTCGGGTGCGGCTCCTCGATTTCCCAGGAAGAACGGCAGAAACGAGCAGATATCCAGTATAAGCTCGGGATTGCAGAATTTAACAGGGGAAGCCTTCCGGATGCACTCGCAGCTTTCCAAAAAGCCCTGGAACATTCCCCCGACGCCAAAACGCATAATGCATTGGGCTTGATTTATCTCGAGCAGGGGAGCTATCAAAAAGCGATAACATACTTTAAAAAAGCGCTTCAACTCGATCCGAATTTTTTAGATCCGTATAATAATCTTGGAACGACTTATGCCCGGCTGGGAGACTGGGATAAGGCGATTGCAGAATATCAAAAGGTCATTAACGACCCACTGTATCGGACTCCTGAACTCGCTCATTATAACCTCGGGCTAGCCCTGATGGAAAAGGGTGATAATATTAATGCGGTGAAACAGTTTCATAATGCGATCCAAAGACGCCCGAATTTTGTTCAGGCCCTAGATAAATATGGAATTGCCTTATATCGGATGAATCGAAATCAGGAAGCGATTAAACGTTTTAAACAGGCGATCGAGCTTGTGCCGGATTTTATCGAATCATATCTTAATCTGGGGATGGTTTATATGAAGCTCGGACAGACTGCTGAGGCAATCTCGCAATTTAAATATGTGCTGGAACATTCGAAGCAGTCGAACTTAAGTGCTGATGCCGCGCGATACCTGGAAATGTTAGAGTAACCGCACCATGTTTTCCAATGGCGGCTCTGGTGAAAACACGAGAGCACGCTTGAGATTGAACCGATGACTCAACGAAAAATGTTCATCACTCTTATGCTTACGGGATTCGTGTCTTGCTGCGCACTGCCCGCCCTGCTTTTTGCAGCGAATACAGAGGAAGAAGCGTATACGATCGCTGTGGGTCTTTATAATGACGGCCTGATCGATCTCGCACGCGATCAGTTTGGGAATTTCCTCGCAACATTTTCCAATAGTACTCAGGCTCCCTATATTCAATTTTTACTTGGAGAGTGTGATTATCGTCAGAAAAAGTACGAATCGGCGATCGAGCAATATCGAAAAGGGCTCTCAGACTACCCCGGAAATATTTATAGCGACCAGATGCTCTATAAATTGGGACGGGCGTATTTTCTCGCGAAAAAATATAAATCAGCCCAGGGCACATTCCGGGACTACCTTGAAAATTATCCCAGTGGTTCACAGATTCAACATGCCTTTTACTGGCTGGGAGAGACATATTTTAAACGGACGAAATATCAGGACGCCATCGATACGTTTTCTCACATCACCTCAACCTTCCCTGAGTATGAACTGCTTGACTATACCTACTATTCCCTTGGCTGGAGCTATCTGAACCTCCAGGATTATGACAATGCTCTGAAGCAATTTCGCCACGCCCGTTCCGCCTTCCCTGACAGCGAATTGATCCCTTCCATTAATATGAATATTGCCCGGAGTTTATTCCTGACCGGCGATTACGAACAGGCGCAGCAGGAGTATGCCCGTATTATGGAAACCGATCTGTCGGAAGAGGCCCGCGAAGCGTTGTTCTGGATGGCGGAAGGCGCGTATTACCTCAATGAGTATGAGCAGGCGATCACGTCGTATCGAGCGTTTTTAGAGAACCCGATCCCAAAAGAGTATGCTGATAATGCCGAGTATGGCCTGGCCTGGAGCCTCTTGCAAGCCGGGCACACACAGGCATCGATTCAACAGTTTCAACACTTTTTGGCAGCCTATCCCGACAGTGAACTCTCGGAAGCAAGTCTTTTTCAATTAGGCTCGCTTCTCATTCAGGGCGATCGTTTGGAAGAAGGGATTCAGTTGTTCGAAGAGGAATTACAGCGCCGTCCGAACACAGAGTATCAGAACGATATGCACTACCAATTAGGCCAGATCTATTTTCAACAAGCCTCTTATGAGAAGGCTCTGGAGCACTTTCAAGAGCTTCTCAGCGCTTCTTCAGCCAATGAGGCCTACATCGCCTCCGCATATTTTATGAGCGGGGCCTGTTTATACGCCCGGAACAACTATGCTGATGCGATTCCATCTTACGAACAGGCGATCGCTCACGCAGAAACAGATATCAGAGACTCGCAGCATGAAGAAAGCCGTGCCAATGCTCATGGAATTATCCAGGATGCGACCTTTCGAATAGGACTGAGTTACATTAACCTCGAACGCTATGCTGAAGCTGTCACGTTTTTGACTCAGCTTGTCGAAGGCGATCTCAATGCACTTGATTATGGCGATCAAGTGTATTACTGGCTTGGCGAAGCCTATTTTCATCAACAGAACTACTCTCAGGCGATCGATGCGTACCAACAGGTTCTGCAAAGCTTTGCCGAAAGCCCGGTGGCTCTCGAAGCACAATATGGAATTGCCTGGGCGTACTACGAAGAACAACAATGGGACAATGCCGCAAAGGCATTCGTGAATGTCTATCAGGCAGAGCCTGCCGGAGAATTGGCTGTAGAAGCCTTATTTCAAGCTGGAGAGAGTTCGTTGAATCGTGAAGACTACAGCAGCGCCGAAGCCTTTTATCAGCAGATCCTCCAGAAATTCCCACCAGATGAGCTGACCCGGAAAGCCCAACTCCGCTTAGGACAAACCTACTACAAGAGCCAACAACTCGATAAAGCGATTGCTCTTTTGCAGCAGCCTCTCACCAATGAGACCGAAAGCCAGGAAGACTCTCCGGAGTTATTAGCGGAGACCTGTCGTTTTCTCGGTCTGGCGTATTCTCAAACCCAGGAGTACCAATTGGCGATCGAACACTTCAAGCAGGCACTGGCGCTCTCAGACGACCTGTCCGTTCAGTCAGATCTGCTTCTAAAAATTGCTGATGCCTCGTATCAACTCGGAGAATATCGGCAGGCACACACGTTTTATACCCGCCTGATCGATGAATTTCCCACAGCACCTGAAATTCCCGACGCCGAGTACAGCCAAATCTTAACCTATCTCCAACTGGGGGAAACCGAGCAATATCTCACGGCCTCGGAAACATTTCTCGCCACATATCAATCCTCTCCTGAAGCAGCTCAGCCTGCAACAAGCGGCACCCCTCACGTTCCGGCGGTGTTATATCAACTTGGTGAGTACTATGTCAGCCAACAGGATTATACGACGTCTCTCTCATTGTTCCGTCAGCTTGTCACGCTTTATCCAGACCATGAGCTGGCCGACGAAAGCGCTTACGGTATAGGCTGGTGTTATCTGAGTATGAAAGACTATTCACAGGCGGCTCAGGCTTTTGATTCCATGCTGGAACAATTTCCTCAGAGTGACTATGCTCCTGACGCTCATTACGGTCTTGCAACGTCTTCTTTTAAACAGCAGGACTATGCTGCAGCAATTACAGAATATTCGTTCGTGGTCGAAAATTTTCCGGATTTTTCTTTAAACGATCGGATCTTACTCAACCTCGGAACAGCGTTTCTCCAACAGAATGAGACAGCAAAGGCGGTTAACGTGTTACAGCGTTCGCTCGATCGTTATCCCAATCAGCCCGATATCTCTGACGTCTATCTCAAACTCGGCTATGCCTTGGCCAGACAGGGGGATTGTCAGCAAGCCATCTCGATGTTCGCCCAGGCTGTTGCCGGTTCGAAAGTCGCCACCGCAGCAGAGGCTCAATTTCGCATTGGCGAATGCTATGCGCAGATGCAAGAACGGGATAAGGCCATTGTGGATTATTTAAAGGTTGTGTATCTGTACCCGGAACATGGCTACTGGGTATCTCACGCTCAATTTAAAGCCGCGATGGTGTATGAAGAAATCGGAAAAGAGGAAGATGCCATGACCCTGTATCAGAAAATTCTTGCAACATCCCAGGAAAACGATCTCATTGAGAAAGCCCAACAACGTGTCACAGCATTAACTCAGGAACTTCCCGACTCTCCACAATGAACAATGCTTTGCGAGTTGCACTCCTGATACATTTCGCGTTCGGAAGTCTCTTCTGGCAACCGTTCTTACGACCGGTGTCTGCCTCTCAGTGGTCTGTTCAGCGCCATATCGTCCGTCCGTCCTCTTCAGAACTTCCGTTTTTATCACTGCATTTTCAGGCATTTTCATCCGAAAGAGGGCGCATAGCTGCTGCCCCCTTCCGGCAGGCTAAATTACGATTTGTGCCTGGAAGGATCCTCGGACGACCTGTTCCGATATCGTTCCCTCAAAAAGCGAATTCCGTCTTTTCTTCTCGGGAGAATCGCCGTAAACGTCGACCTCGCGAACCATTCAAAAAACCTCATACCGGAATCGTCGTCGAGTTAGAAGGCGGACATGGGAACCATCATACCTTTATCGGACGCTTGCAGCATGGTACTCAATTCAAGAATGCTCATTATTACCTTCAAGGGCATTGGGAAAAAACCAACGGAAAAGATCGGAACAAACATGAAGAAATTCTTTCAGGGCAGGTGAGTTTTACGGCTGATATTTCCAAAACAGTGGAATCTGCGACTCATGGCACGTATTTTCACAGCGAGATCGAATTACCGCAATTTTCATCCCGCGCAACGCATAAGAAATCGGCGATCGCCCTGATTACAGAACTTACAACAAATATAACTCCTGAAACCTCGGCCAGTCTCTTGTTGTCGGGGGAACGATCGGAGTTTATCGATCATGAAAGCCGCTCCTGCACCATGGATCGGTATGGAGGACAACTTGAGATCAAGCAGCATTGGGACACTCAAAATACGCTCAAGTTTTTGTCGAAAGGCTTTCTTGAGTTGAATCAAGAGGAAGGAGAACGGTTTGATACAAAATATCACGGCACAAGCACCCTGACCAATGTGTTTACGCTCTATGATACGTTTACTCTGGAAGCAGGAGTGCTTTTCGATCATTACCATTCGCAAGAGTTTCAGCATACGCGCTATTTTATCGCCCCCATCGCAACGAGTAGATTGCGGTTTTTCGGGAATACCACGCTCTTCGCCACCTATTCTCCGCATCTTGCGATTCCCGACTTCAATGAATTATACATGCAGCGATTATACACGCTTATCAATCAAGAACTGTTTGCCGAAACAGTCCGGCATGATTTCGAATCGGGGATACAACAACGGTTTGGCGATCAGATATCGTTACGGGTCAGTTTTTTTTACCAGGAGCGTGAGGACCTTCTGGTCCAAGCCGATACGGACCATAATAATCTCTTAGAGTATACACAACCCGGTTCAGCCAGTTTCATGGGAATCAGGGCTAATCTCCAGATGAACTTTCTCGAACGCCTCGTTCAAAGCACGACTTATACATACACCCGATACGACGTGACCTCTCTGCATCTCCCCGAAGCGGACGCCGATTACTTCCAGGACACCATTCTCCCCTATCAGCCCAAACATCAGGTTCAGGCAAGTATCTATTGGTTGACCCCGCTCGGATTTGCCATCGATTTTAATGGAATTTATCAGAGCGAACAACATCGAAGCTGGCAGCGCGAACAGAATCGTATAGGCCAGCGGTTTTTTCTGAATGTGGCGCTGATCCAGAACATCACGGAGAATTTCCAGATCTACCTACTCGGACGGAACTTGATAGATACCGATATTTACGACATTATTCCGATGTTAGACAGTAGGGAGATCACCTCTTCACAGCTTTTCATCGGAGGGGTTCGCGGCCGATTTTAATTGGGTAAAAACCGATGAATTCGTGTAATTCGTGGCTCAGAAGTCCTTTATTCTCTAAGAATACTGAAATTTCACTGAGAATTTAGCACGATAGGTGTCAACGACAACAGCAGCAACAATAATAAACCCTGTGACCATCTGCCGGGCAAAATCTCCCATGCCGATCAGGAGCAGTCCATTATTTAACACGCCCATGATACACGCTCCCAGAAATGTGCCGGTGAGCGATCCTTTGCCGCCGCTCATACTGGTTCCCCCAATCACTACCGCCGCGATGGCATTTAACTCGAAGCCAACGCCAAGAATGGGGCTGGCGATATTCAGGCGCAGCATATACATGATGGCAGCAATGCCGACCATTGCGCCGCAGATCACAAAAGCCGCGATTTTATAGAATGCCGTATTATGGCCTGAAAGCCGTACTGCTTCCTCATTATTTCCGATCGCATAGATCATGCGGCCAAACACCGATTTTCTGAGCACAAAACTTCCCGAGATCACAAGTATTAAGGCCATGATGAAAATGACCGGAACGCCAAGTACCGTGACTGTGCCAAAATTGTTGAACGCATCCGGAAACATGAATATCGTGCGGGAATCACTGACCTGAAGCGCGGCTCCGCGGGCGATGTTCAACATCCCCAGCGTGACGATAAAGGAATGGATCTTCCAGTGTTCGGCGATAAAGCCGTTGAACAGGCCGCATAACGAACTGGCGATCATGCTGACGATCACAGCCAGAAGGATGGCCAGCCAAACGGGAAATGCCTCATAGGTCAGTGTTTTTCCTGCCACAATCGTGGCTAAAGCCAGCACGGATCCAACCGACAGATCGATCCCCCCCAGCAGAATCACAAAGGTCATCCCGACCGAAATCACCGTGTTAATACTGATCTGGGTCAAAATATTGGCGAAATTCAAATAGCTGGCAAATTTAGGGGTAGTAATCGCAAAAAAGATACAGATCAGGACCAACGCCACTCCGATCCCTGCTTCGTTCACCAGTGAATACATCATGCGTTTTGCTTTCATGCCTGAACTCTCCTCTCTTCCACTGTCGGGGTAATATATTCTTGATACGATAATGATAAAATCCGTTCCTGATCGAATTTATCCCGTGGGACTTCTCCGGCAATTTTTCCGTTCGAAAAGACCAAAATCCGGTGGCACACTCCTAACAATTCCGGCAAATCCGATGAAACCATGATAATCGCTTTTCCAGCAGCCGCTAATTTCCAAAGTAACAAATAAATTTCATATTTTGCCCCGACATCGATGCCACGCGTCGGCTCATCAATAATAAGCACATTGGCATTGCGAAAAAGCCATTTGGCAATCACGACTTTTTGCTGATTGCCCCCCGATAAGTTTCCAGCCCATTGATGAATAGAAGGGGTTTTAATGTCCAGTTCATCAATCAATTTATGAGACACAGCGGCTTCCGCCGTTTTTTGCAACAATCCTGCGCGTGAAACCTGCGCCAGATCGCTGAGAGTGATATTGATCGAACAGGACATATTCAAAATTAAGCCCTGATTCTTGCGATCCTCCGTCAATAAACACACGCCATGTTTAACGGCATCGCGCGGGCTGTTGATCACCACCTCTTGACCATTGAGATAAATGATACCATCCATTTTTGGGTCTGCTCCGAAAATGGCTCGCATTGTTTCGGTTCTGCCGGACCCGACCAATCCTGAGATGCCGAGAAGTTCCCCTTTTTTCAACGTAAAAGAGGTTTTATGAGGACTGCCTTTGTATTGTACATCCTTCACCTGAAGAATCTCTTCCCGTGGGACAACGTCTTCTTTAAAGGGGTATTCTTCTTCCATGGAGCGACCTACCATCATTTTGACAATGTCCGGAATACGGATGGTATGAATCGCTTCTGTCCCGACTTTTGTCCCATTCCGCAACACCGTAATGCGCGAACCGATTTCATACAGTTCTTGCAGTCGATGGGAAATATAAATAATCGTGACCCCCTGTTGCTGGAGGTTTTTTATAATCGAAAACAGGGTGTCAATTTCTTTGGCTGTCAGGGTGGCGGTCGGTTCATCCAAAATTAAGACTTTACTTTTGTTCGACAGCGCTTTGGCAATCTCGATCAACTGCATCTGCGCGACCCCCAGCAGCTCGACCGGCATTTTGGGAGAAATATCCAGACCCACTGTGACCAGCAATTCTTCGGTATCGCGGTAGAGTTTTCGGTAATCGACCCATCCGGCTTTGCGCGGCAGGCGTTCGAAAAAAATATTTTCTGCCACAGAAAGATAGGAGAGCAGATTAAATTCTTGATAGACGACTCGGATGCCCTGGTTAATGGCATCCAAAGGATTATGCGGCCTATACGATGCACCGGCATAGGACATTTCTCCGAAATCCGGCGCATGAATGCCACAGAGAATTTTAATCAACGTGGATTTCCCGGCGCCATTTTCACCGACCAGTACGTGTACTTCGCCTTGTTCGATGTCTAAATCGACATGATCGAGTGCGACGACCCCTGGAAATGTTTTGGTAATCTGCCGTAATTCGAGAATGTTCATAGTGATGTTTACGAGTTGCGGGTTATAAGTTGCGGGTAATGGGTTGCGAGTTACGAGGGCGGAATATACACCGCGCGACTCGTCACTCGCAACTCGACTATTATAACTCGTCTTTTGTGATGAGCTTTAAAGGAGTAGGCTGCCACCCGGTGAGTTTTTCGCCGCCGAGAATTCTGAAGCCGACTTTGATCGCGTTCGCTGCCATCTCTGGACCAAATTGGTCGATCGTGGCCAGAATTTTGCCATCTTTGATCAGCTTCTGAACGGCACCGATATTGTCAAAACCGACAATCTGAATCTCTCCGGTTTTTCCAGCGGCGGCAATCGCTTTTTCTACGCCCAGGGCCATTGAATCATTGGCGCACATCACCCCTTGCACTTCCGGGTATTTGGTCAGCAAGTTCGTCATTAAGGTGTTCGCTTCTTCGGTTTCCCAGTGAGCGGTTTTCGAATCGAGCAGTTCCAACTCATACTTTTCTACGGAGCGCATGAACCCTTCTTTACGCTGCTTGGCATTATCGGCTCCAGGATTTCCCTCGATGATAATAACTTTTGCGCCTTTGCCGAGAGTTTCGCCCAGGTAATCGCCAACCATCTCAGAACCAGCCGCATTATCCGGACCGACAAACAGGAAGTCTCGTCCTAAACCGACTTTTTCCAACGCGTCTTTGTCTAGTGTCACATCAAAATTGACGACGGTAATGCCAGCATCAACCGCTCTTTTGACGGAAGCCACCATGCCGACCGAATCAGCAGGAGCTACAACAATCAGATCGACTTGTTGAGTGATAAAATTGTCCATCGCGCTGACTTGCGTGTCAATATCGGTTTCAGAGTTCATTCCAACCGCGATCAATTCGAAGGTTCCATCCTCTTTTGCAAATTTCTGAGCGCCTTCTTCCATCGTTTTGAAGAATTCATTCGCCAGCGATTTCATCACAAGCCCAACAACGGGTTTTTCGGCAGCCAGGGCCGGCGATACAGAAAGAGCCAACACTAGAGTAAGCCCCAACAGAGCTTTTCCCAACGATTTCATAAATCTTCCCTCCTTCAAATTTGCCATACAATTCCAAAGAACTGAAACGTTTGCATAACAAATCACAATAAAATAAACGTTCGCCACAGATGAAAAAACCTGTAACATGATTGAGAACACTACCGATTTCTATCGTTTATGAAAAGATGTCAAGAAAAAAGCACGTATCTATGAAAATGTTCTTGACATTTTCATGGAAATATTCAACCCCATTTTCTTGGTACGCAATGTCGTAGTGGTTTCAAATTATCATCATCCCTTAGGGTTAACAGCTTGTATCGCCAATCTTCTGGACGGTTGTACCTTTAAGGATATTCATTACATGGAGGGAGACACATGAGACGTTCATTGTCATTCATCTGTATTGTTATGCTATTGTTGACTGCTTTTCACTCGACAGGGTGGGCTAAAGAAAAGGTTATCCTCGACACCGATATGGTAGAACTCTATGACGATGGTGTTGCAATGATGATGCTCGCAAACAATGAAAACATTGATCTTTTAGGGGTTGTTCTGGTTTCGGGAAATGTGTGGGCGTATGAAGCCACCTCGTATGCGTTGCGTCAGCTCGAAATCATGAACACACCCGATATTCCTGTTTATACGGGGGCCCGGCATCCGATTCGACCCAGCCGTTATGAAGCGATGAGCGCAGAACGAGAGATGTTTGGACAACTCGGCTGGATGGGAGCCTTCAACCGACCTGAGCCTCAATCATATCTGGAGCTTCAGGAAGATCGAGTCCCTTATGGCGGGTATCCCAAAATCACTCCTCAAGAGATGCATGGAGTTCAGTTTATTATTGACACTGTCAAAGCGAATCCCGGTGAAGTCACAATTGTCGCCATCGGTCCGTTAACGAATATTGCTCTGGCAATCCGGCTGGAGCCTGAGATTGTTTCCCTGGCCAAAAGGATTGTGTATATGGGAGGGGCCATTGATGTCCCTGGAAATATGACTCCTGCCGCTGAATTCAATTGGTGGTTCGATCCCGAAGCCGCAAAAATGTCGGTACGCGCGCCTTTCGCTAACCAACTGATCGTCGGCCTCGATGTTTGCGAAAAGTATCATTTTAACAAAGAAATCTTCGACCGAATTACAGCCGTTGAAAACCCTGTGACGGCATTCTTTAAAGACAAATATGGTCCGAAGTTCGAGAAAGACAACCAGTATACCCGTCTGGTTTGGGATACCATTGCTGCTGCTGTTGTTATCGATCCGACACTCATCACCGAAGAAGATACCCGTTGGGTTGATGTGAATGCAGACTATACCGTAGATTATGGCCGAAGCCTCGGTTACAAAAAACAAGGCCCGGTTGGAACCCAGAAAATTCGCATTCTGTATTCTATTGATGAAGAACGATTCTGGAACCTTATGATTGATTCGCTGACAAATTACTAAAGAGAAGAAAGGAGGAAGAGACGATCGTCTCTTCCTCTCCCTTTTTTCAGAGTCTCTCTGACAAACCAATCGTTTGATGAAGATTTCTGGCCAGCCTTCTAAAAGATCGTTCGTTCCTCTTGATATACTAACAGTTATATGCTTCAAATTTTTCTTTCTATCCTTATTACTGCAACCGTTCGTCCTGAATGTATCGTCGAAAAGTTGTTGATGCTTCGAATGGGAATTCTTGTGAGGGCTGAAGTTTAACATGATTGAGGTCCGTTATAGCGTAAGATGGCAATCGCCGGTCAGGACCTCTTCGATTCAGCAAGGAACTTATACATTCCATGGAAACGAGTAAAGCGCCAACAATACATGATGTCGCACAATTAGCCAGAGTATCCCTTTCTACTGTCTCAAGAGTCCTGAATGACTATGAAGCTGTCAATCCCCAGACCCGTGAGCGGGTTGAAACGGCTATCAAAAAATTGAATTATGAAAAATCAAAATCCGATACTGTCAAACCAGGAAGAAAAAAGAAAACCGTCGGATTAATCATTCCTGATATTGTTGATCCCTTCTACCCATTGCTGATTAAAGGAATCGAGCAGGTTGCTAAAATCCATGGCTACCACCTTATCCTCTGCGACTCGGAAAACGACATCTCAATGGAAGAACAGCACATTGATAATCTCTATGAACGGGGAGTCGACGGCGTAATTCTTATTCCTTCTCCCGAAACAACATCTGTGGAAAATTTAGTCAAAAGCGGACTACCATTTGTGTTTCTCAATCGCTTCCTGGAGATGGAGGGAGCGAGTTATGTTGTGTCAGATAACGAAGAAGGTGCTTATCAAGCGATTAAATATCTGCTGAAACTTGGACATCGACAGATTGTGCATTTGTCCGGCCCACAAGCTTTCAGCACCGAGAAGTCTCGTATCACCGGGTGTAAACGCGCTTTGGCAGAAGAAGGACTTCAATGTGAAAAAGATTTATACATTGAGGGCAATTACGGGTTGGAAGATGCCTATGCTCAAATCAAGGCGTTACTCCAAAAAAATGTCTCATTCACTGCAATTTTTGCGGCCAATGATATGATGGCATTCGGAGCAAAACAGGCATTGAAAGAACATGGCTTAAACATCCCGGATGATATTTCCCTGGTTGGGTATGATGATATTTGCTTCTCATCCGTCATCGCTTTGACAACCGTCGCCCAGCCGTCATATGAAATGGGACGGAATGCAATGGTCTTACTGATCGATTTTATTGAAGGCCGAGTGTCAAGCCCTCAACAAATTGTGCTGCGTCCCAGTATGATCATTCGAGAATCCTGCCAAAGACATTAGAGGAACATGACATCAAAAGGAAACACAGGAATGCGAAAGGCGAAGCTTTCGCGGTCAGAACTTCGCGCTTTGACACTCTTGGTGTTTCGCAGAGGAGAGACACTATGCCGACCTGTATTAAGAAACCATCGGTCATCGAAGCTGTGGGCAATAAACCGAAAATTATTGAAGAATATTTTGGTCGCGCCAATTCACAAACAACCGTGGTGAGCATTGCTCGTATGAAAAGTCCTGCGGGATGGGTCGAACCTGGTCAGACGCCTGAATTTGACGAATATACGCTCGTGTTAAAGGGAACATTACGGGTCACGGCGAAGGAAGGAACGGTTGATGTGCATGCCGGACAAGCTGTTATCGCTCATAAAGGCGAATGGGTACAATACAGTTCCCCTGAGCCCGAAGGAGCGGAATATGTGGCTGTTTGTCTGCCTGCATTTTCTCCCGCCACTGTACACCGGGACAGGGAGAAGTAATCACTTACGATCAAATACGGCGCTCCCTGTTATCTCTTCACCGAACGCCGGTCAGACGAGAGCGTTCCACTGCTCGAAACAACTCACGGTCTGGAAGTGTTTGAAATTGTGCTGGTGGCGATGACATGCGCTTCACGTTCGAGAGGAGATGAAACCCCAAAAGACGATTTCTCGTACAAGACGCCAAGAATTCTTTATGGTTTTCCTGACGTCTTGCAATTTTGGCGTGCGTCAAAAAAATTTTCCACTCACCATACAGGCCAGAAGTGGCAGAGAGCTTGCCGGACAGTTTGTGAGAGCGCCGGGCTCGTTTCATTCCTGACATGGTGCGGCTGTTTTGCTTTGATCAGTTCTTTTTTGTCTTTACTTGCAAAAAAGAAATGGAGGATTGCCATATTCAGTATAAGAATCAGCGCAATAGCCCCTCGTACGATAAAAAAACTTGTAAACATAATGTTTTTCTCCTTTCTGTATAAAAGACATGATGCCGTATTTTTTCAACATCGTGCAGAGACATCATGGGTTTTTCGATCGTGTTTTGGTGTCATCATCAAGCAGGCCTCCTTTAAAACATCCCTGTATCCGGTCAGGCCCACTGTATTATGTATAATGAGGTATTCAACAATCGTGCCACCGTTGGAGGAAAACATTTTCGGGGAAATTTTTCCCTGAGTCGATTGATATCAGGGGGAACCCTTGATTTCCATTCCCAAAGAGTATCTCTCTGAACTTTTTATGAAATATCATAAATACCAGATATTTCATAAAAAGTTCTCACGACTACTCGATTTTCGGTAAGGGCCGGGGCGTCGGAATATTAATGGATTTTGGCAGCATCGGTTTATGTCTGAGTTTCAGATAAAATAGTTTCGGATTCTGGTAAAACGGCAGATGATGGGGACGTGAATACCACATTTCAACCTGGATGGTTTGATCAGCATCGTTCACATGAACCCTGATGTGCTCTTTCTCATAGAGAGCTCCCCGCACGTCGAGTTCGCTCATGATTTTTTGCGCAACTTTTGCTTCAACTCCCTGATATGGCGGTACCATTTCAGAAATCATCGTTGTGTGCACCACTTGCTCGATGTTCGCATGATCCCAATAAAGCGGAGCCAGTTGGATGGCCGCAAAACCAATAATGGCGATCACAAGTACAACGATAATAATAGTAACAGTCGCATTTCCCCGCTCATTTTTTAAACGTGTCACAATGTGTTCCCATGTTACAGCACACGTCCTCGCTTGTTCCCTCTCGCCATCGCGCTGTTCATGAGGGCGTGTCACATGCGGGGACGCCTGTGCTACAGGACTCCTTTTGACAATATTGTTCTGTTGCTATTCGCCACAAAGACATACAGGACACAAAAAGTGACTACAGTTAAAAATCAGCGAACAGAACGATTTTCAACCTTACACTTTTCACTTCAGGCACTTATAACTTTATGTCCTTCGTGTCCTCGCGGCGAGATTGTATCACAGATGCAATTCAACCACATCACCGTCGTACAGGATATGATCGTGATGTACCATCTGTCCGTCATACACTCCTGTCCCCCACATTCGAGCGCTTTTGAGGTGAACCGAAAAATCTCGATGGACTTTCTCGGCAAAATCTTTCACGGAACTTCCTTTCTTTAACGTATAGGGTTCATGAAGGTCGGGTTTTTTGCCCGGCGCTTTTGAATAGACGCGAATGATGTGTAACCGGTCGACAAACTCCTGTTTCAACCTCTCCAGGTTAACGCCAGTAACTGCCGAAACCGGCAGCAACGGCCAGGTTTCATCGAGTAATGTACAAAAAATCGTCAGGTCTTCATCAAAGGTCTTATTGTCAAACGCATTCACAATCAGGAAGCCAGGAAGAATCGTCAATTTTCGTACATCAGCCTCATGTGTTCGGAGATGAGAAAAGGCAATCTTGTGTTCATAGAGAATGGCCACCGCCTCTTCAAGCTGCTGAAGCGGATCGGTCTGGATATTGACAACCAGCCCAAGCAGCTCAGCCCGACGTATCATATCCAGCAGGTCAGGTTCCATATACTCACGATTCAGCGGGGGTGTATCAATCAACTGAAGTTGAATATCCTTGATCGGCATCATACCCGGCAGGGGTTTCCAGGTGGTAAAAGGGAAATTGGCAACTTCAGGATTGGCATGAGTTAACTTCGCCACCAGGGCCGATTTCCCGACATTTGGCAAACCCGCGAGCACAACTTGTCCCGCCCCTTCTTTATCGATATGGAACACTGAGTCATGCTTCCCTGCGCCTTTTTTCGATTGAGAGGCATTTCTTAACTTCGACAGTCGTTTCCGCAAATCCGCCCGCAGTCGATCTGTTCCTTTATGTTTGGGAATCAGCCCGATATACTCTTCTAACGACGAGATTTTTTCTCCAGGCGTTTTAGCCTCGCGATATCGTTGCTCCGCATCAGCACATTCCGGTGGAAGATTGGTCGGCATGTTCTCCTCCCCGATGACAGACTTGCTGTGTACAGATTTGCTTGTTATGGTTCCAATTCATACGGTTCTTTCTGCTGAAAGTACCAGGAATATACGGCCTTGTAAAGAAAAAAATATAATCTTTCAATCAATATTTGACATCATTACTTTCTCTGAATAGTATTACCTCGTTTTAATATGGCAAGAGTATTTCCGGACACGCTGGATCAGAATGTGGTCAAAACGCCTCCGAGGGGGGTGGAAGAAGAAGAATTGCTCGGTTTTATGGAAGATGCTCTGGAAGATCAAGATCCTGAAGATCTGGCGAATTTCATCGAACGTGAAAAACGCCTGTTTCTGTGGTGGGATTAAAATAACCATCATGAAATCGGCAATGACGCCCACTCTGACACGGATAGTCGGAAGGGGAAATACACATTATGAAAGCGATGACTTTGCATCACATGTGTTCGCTGAAGGATACGCAAGAACCGTTACGATATGAAGAGGTCGATACACCGATTCCTCAAGCACATGCAATTTTGGTCAAGGTGTCGGTATGTGGGGTGTGCCATACGGAATTGGATGAAATCGAAGGCCGAACCCCACCGCCCCATTTCCCAATGATTCCCGGTCATCAGGTTGTCGGGCAAGTTGCTTCCTGCGGAGATGAAGCAACCCGTTTTCAAGTTGGGGACCGGGTCGGAATCGCCTGGATCCATTCCGCATGCGGCACATGTCACTATTGTCTTTCCGACCAGGAAAACCTGTGCCCTGACTTTCGAGCTACCGGGCGTGATGCAAATGGCGGATATGCCGAATATATGACCGTGCCCGAAGCATTTGCGTATCCGATTCCTCACGTCTTCTCCGATGCAGAAGCAGCGCCGCTGCTCTGTGCCGGCGCGATCGGATATCGTTCGCTGCGCTTAAGCGGCCTACAAAACGGACAGGCTTTGGGATTGACCGGCTTTGGAGCGTCTGCCCATCTCGTTCTGAAAATGGTCAGCCATAACTATCCGGATTCCGAAGTCTTCGTGTTTGCCAGGAGTGAAAAGGAGCGTATGTTTGCGAGAGAACTCGGGGCCGTTTGGTCCGGAGATACGGCCGAACGCACTCCGCAGCTCTTGCATACGATTATCGATACGACTCCGGCCTGGAAACCGGTCGTCGAGGCCCTCAAAAATTTGGTCCCCGGCGGACGACTCATCATTAACGCCATTCGCAAAGAAGACGCCGATAAGAATCTTCTGCTCCGGCTCGATTATCCTGCCCACTTGTGGCTCGAAAAGGAGATTAAAAGCGTGGCGAATGTTGCCAGGCGAGATGTGCGTGAATTTCTCGACTTGGCAGCGGAAATCCCTATTAAACCTGAATATGAAACGTTTGCCCTCGAAGACGCGAACACAGCCTTGATCGAGTTAAAACACCGCAAAATTCGAGGTGCAAAGGTGTTGCAGATGGAATAAATTTATAGTATCTTATCGTCACGAAGCCCCAAAAAGCACAAAAGAATAAAACATGTTCTGTCTCTGTTGAGCGATCACGTTGCTTTTTGACATAATTTCCTCTTGACAAGATTTCTGCCGTTCTCCTCTTCTGGCTCATCATAATTTTTATGAATCCTTGCGATGTCTGACAGGATTTACTTTTGAGGTGACATTTTATTCCATAAACTGGACATTTTGACTTAACACTCTACAACAAATCCAAGAGTATTCGCCAATTCCTTCATCCGTTGCAGGTTCTCAATTCGTGTAACCGTTAATAAAAACTCTTATCAGAAAATGAACTCCGCCATTTTGTATGACGGAGTTCATCATTTTCTATATCGCTTATGAAACGTTCATCTTTCACAATAATGTTTTTTCTCTTTATAGGATTATCACTCATTTCTTCTCCTGGGTTTTGCATTTCGATAGAAAAGACTGCAAACACTTCGCCTCTTGCTACCCGGGAACCGCATCAATTTTTACAGACTCATCTTAATTTTTCAGAGAAAGATCTGGTGAAGATGGAAGACGGCAAGGTTGTCGTGAAACTCTTTGATGAAGGCGATATCGAGAATGAAGTTGGAGTGTTCGGTGTGGTTCGCGTCGACACTCCTAAGCATGTGCTGCTGGAGCAGTTCCGTGATATTGAAACTTTCACGGAAAGCGATGTAGTCAAACAGATTGGAAAGTTCAGCAACCCTCCACGCCTTGAGGACCTCCAGCCGCTTACGGTGGGGAAGAACGATCAGCAGGATCTGAAGAAGTGCAAGCCCGGCGATTGTAAACTCAAACTCAATGCCGCCATGATGGAACGGTTTCGTTCGGAAATCGATTGGGAATCCCCCGAACACAGTGAACAGGTGAATGCGTTGACGCGCCAGATGCTGTTCGGCTATGTGACTGATTATTTGCAGCGCGGCGATGCCGCATTGGGCGAATATCACGACAAAGACGAACCGCTTCAGGTCGCTGAGGCATTCCAGGGAATCATGGATAATTCGTCGTTCCTGGCGAAATATGTGCCGGAATTCTTTACATATATCAAGAATTTTCCACATGGTGATTTACCAGGCGCGGAACATTTTCTGTATTGGTCGAAAGAAGGGGTGGGCCTGAAACCGGTGATTTATCTGTTCCATGTGTTTATGTACAATCGAGAACGATCCGATAGAGACAATGATGTATTTATCGTCACAAAACAGATTTATGCCAACCACTATTTCGAAGGCTATCTCAGCTTTACGGCTTTTGTGGGGGATGATGGCGGAGACGATCCGGCAGCTTCGTACCTCATGTATTTAAACCGCTCGCGCTTCGATCAATTAGGGGGACCTTTGAAGGGATTTATTTTGAGAGTGGCAAAGAACAGAGTACGGAGTGGCATGAAACAGTATTTCGGTGAAGTCAAAGACCGCCTCGAAGCATATGCTGTAAAGAACAGAGTTGTTACTCAATAAGTTATCCCCTGCCATTTGAGTTTCCAATTCCAGAGGCTTACTGTAAGAAGCGCTGCGGCGCCGACAGCGTCTTCAGTCGATTTCGTTGAGTGAAGTTATCTAGGTATCCTGAATGGATCATCTCATTTTTCCCTCGTCCCTTGCCCCTCCTGGGAGGAGCAAGGGACGGACAAAGATGTTCCGGGAATATGAGACAACTCATTAAGGACACTTCTAGATCACCGGAATGTCACGGGGGCTGATCGTTGGCGTTGATACGACGGCAGACCTCGTAGCCGTCGATACCAAGAATGATGATATCGAGCCAAATTCAATCCGGCTGTTTATATATTATCGAGTGTCAACCGCTCTCGTCCGTGATCGCGAGGCGCACCTGATAGCCGCACGCGTTCAGTTCTGACGTGACAACCTCATGCTGTCCGCATTGTTTTCGATCAGGACAATATTCGGTTTCTGCTCTTTCATGTTATGTATGCCCTCATGTCCATCGAGACCCGGAATCTGACAGGCTTCGAAAGCCTGTCAGATCTTTTTTCATGCCACAGTTACGGACTTCGCCAGTGAACGGGGTTTATCGATATTGCGCCCCAGTTTCACCGCTGAATAATAGGCGAAAAGCTGGGCCGCGATAATTTCCAGCAAAGGCGCAAGCAAGGGAGGAACGTCCGGGAATGTTACCTCGGCATCGAATTTCGAATCGGATTCACCGAAATGCAGACCGAGCACAAATCCGCCGCGCGCTTTGACCTCTTCGACATTGCTCATCGTGGCTTCATACAGCTCTTCCTGAGAGGTCGGCGGTACGAACATCAGGGTGTACATGTCGTCATCGATCAAGGAGATCGTACCGTGTTTCATAAAACCGCCGCCCATGCCTTCGGCATGCTGGTAGGTCACTTCTTTCATTTTCAGCGCCCCTTCCATAGCCGCCGCCATGTAAATCCCACGACCGAGGAAGAGCCAGTTTCTGATGTGGGAATGGGCATTCGCCAGCTCCCTGATATGGCCCAGACGACGGTTCATAATCCACTGTATGGCGTCGGGAAGCTCTTGCATATCCATCTGATACTGCTGATATTGCGCGTCGGAGAGTCTGCCGTTGATGCGACCGAGCTCGATAGCTGTGCGTAACAACACGACCATTTGGGAAATGGCGGCTTTCGTACTGAGCACGCAGATTTCCGGTCCCGAGCTCTGCATGATGGACAGATCCACTTCGCGCGAGATCGAGGAGCCGACCACATTGACGACAGCGGCGGATTTCGCGCCACCGGCTTTGGCAAAACGCAGCGCTTTCAGCGTATCGTAAGTTTCGCCGGATTGGGAACAACATACAAAGAGCGTATTCTTATCGACTTCCGCCGAGTATTCAAATTCGTCGGAACTGAGAACCGGCAGAAATGTTTTCGCCACTGATGAAAAATAGTAATGGCCTACGAGCGAGACGTAATAGGTGGTCCCGACTCCCACGAGATAGCTGCGCTGCTGCTCGTGGATCATTTGGGCCAGTTGCCGGATTTCTTCCTGGTCGATATTCAAGGCTGTTCTGACCGTGCTCGGCTGTTCGTGAATCTCCTTGAGCATGAAGGTCGGAAAACCGCCTTTTTTGGCGGCCGCGGCATTCCAGGTAATATGTTGGACTTTACGGTAAATCTGTTCGCCACTTTTGACATCTTTGACCGTGTAGCTATCGTCGCGAATAATCGCGTATTCATCATCGTTCAGCAGGACGATGTCGCGCGTGTATTCAATAAAGGAATTGATATCCGAGGCCAGGAACATGTTATCGCTTCCGACCCCGATGACCAACGGGCTTTCTTTGCGGGCGCAAAACACTTGCTGTGGAGCATGAGGCGTCACAAACGCAAAGGCGTATGTGCCTTTCAGGCGTCCGAAGGCTTTACGCATCGCTTTTTCCACATCCCCGGTTTCTGCATAACAATCTTCCAACACATGGGGAATGACTTCTGTGTCAGTTTCGGTCTGAAATTCATGGCCTTTCTCGCTTAACTCCTTCTTCAATTCACGATAGTTCGAGATAATGCCATTATGAATCACGGCAAATTGGCGGTCACCGCTCGTATGAGGGTGGGAATTCACCTGAGTCACACCGCCATGAGTGGCCCAGCGGGTATGGGCCAACCCAAGCTTGCCCTGCGGCTCGGTGAGATCTTCCAATTGATTGACCTCATCGACAGAACCGACATTTTTACGGATTTCGATCTGTTGATCCGCGAGAATGGCCACCCCGCAGGAATCGTATCCGCGATATTCCAAATTTTTAATACAGCGGAAAAGTTTGTCAGAAATATTACTTTTTCCAATTACCCCTGCAATTCCACACATATCAGACCCTCCTTATAAACTAACATGATGTGGAACAAAATGTCCGGAAGGAATAATCGATCCCGGAGCCAACGTATTGCTTGCCCCAACCTTTGTTTGATCGCCAATGAATGCGCCCAGCTTAAGTAGTCCGCTATCGACAGGCTTGCCGTTAATATTGACCTTCACTGTCTCACCAGTCATCAGATTATTCACCGTCATAATGCCGGAACCGATTTCAACAGCCCCTCCGATCACGCTGTCGCCGATAAACGAGAGCCGACCGACTTTCACGTTATCGAATAACACACAATTTCGTAATTCGACTCCAAATCCGATCACGGATTCAGCACCAATTGATGTATTTTTTCGAACCAGGACATTGTTGCCGATATAACTGCCCCGGCCGATATAGCACGGACCTTGAATGATCGTTCCTCCGCCGACCACCACATCGTCTTCGATCTGTACCGGCCCGTTAATCGTGACATTTCCGTCGAATTTGACCGATCCGGCAATTTTGGCGTCGCGATACGATTTCATCAGGAAATGGTTGGCGTCGAGGACGTTCCAGGGATAGCCCAGATCGATCCATTCCTTTTCGAAAATAGACCCGAAGAGCCCCTGCTCCCGGACAATGTCTTCAAATGCGGCCTGCATATCTCCATTGGACTTCTTCAAACTGTCAAACAGGGTGTAATCAAAAATAAAGACCCCGGCCAGCACGTAACTCCCGGCCTGATCTTCGTCCAGATGATCGGCGATTTGCGTGATCCCGATGTGTTCATTGATGGAAACGTTGCCGTAATAAGGATGGATTTTAGGAGTGAGGGTTATCGAGGCGACAGGGGCAAGTTTCAAATTGAAGGTTTCAAGGGTTTTGGAAAAAATGTTCGCCTCAAATAAAATGTCGGCATAGACCAGAAAAAACCGCTCGCCAGGGATAAGTTTTTCCTGAGCCAGGAGCACCGCATCGCCGATTCCGGTCTGTTTTTCTTGTTCGATATATTGAATGCTGGCCCCGAAGCGTTCTCCTCGCTTGAAGTATCGTTTCAGGTGGTTCCCGTGGTGGCCCACCACCATAATAATATCGCGAGTCCCGGTATCGACCAGCCCTCGAACGATATATTCCAGGACTGGTTTCCCGCAAATCGAGATCATCGGTTTGGGTCTGGCTTCGGTCAGTGGATTCAAATTTTTCCCGCGTCCTGCTGCTAAAATAATGGCTTTCATTGTCAGCTCCTGCGTTCGTTGGCAATTACCAATTCTCGATTACCAATTACCAATTACCAAATGCTTCATTCAAACAGTCATCCACGTACTGATACGACATTCTCAAACAAGCTCTACAAAAGCTTTACTCCACATTCTAACATTTTTGTCACAACGCAAATTTCTATCTCGTTAAGCGACTTCTGTCATGATGTCACAGTTATCTCTTTTCAGTCACTAAGGCACGACAACGTAGCGGAACCCGATATTGGTGTGCCAATCGTTCGGGAACATCGGATAGCGGACAGGGGTTCTGGCGTTAATCCGGTTCACGCTGCGGAACGAGCCGCCACGCACGACCGCTCGATCGTAGCGCTTATCTTCATCAAAGATCGAAGGATTTCTGATATCCGTCCGATAGAGCTCTTGCCAGATGTGATACGTATCTGGTCGATAGTGATCGGAGACCCATTCCCACACATTTCCGGTCATATCGTATAATCCATAACTATTTGGCGGATAGAGTCCGACCGGTTTTGTGCCTTCGGATTCTGTATTCGCCCGGTCGGGATCATATTCGTTCCCATAAGAGAAAAAATAGCCTTCGTGTCCGCGCGCCGCTTTTTCCCATTCTGCTTCAGTCGGCAAACGATGTATCTTGCCGGTCTGGCCGGTTTTCCACAGGCAATACGCTTCCGCCTCATACAATGAAATCCCGAAAACCGGGTGATCGTCATGTCCATAGGTATACGGAGGATCGTCAGCTTCCCATAAGCGCGGTCCGGGGCGTTCGTCGGTATCGACGAAGCGAGTCGCGATATAGCGCCTGACCGACTCCCAGCCATTATTTCCATACACTTTCCCGTATGAAGGAACCTGCTGCACCAGAGATGGCCAATCCTGAATGAGCCGTTCCCAATAGCGTTCGTTGTAATATCCGCCATCTTGAACGAAGCGGGCAAACTCCCGGTTCGTGACTTCATATTGGCTGAGAAAAAACCCACTTACAAAAACGTCAATATCCGGTTTTTCATCAGGGAATCCGAAATGCGCGACGTCGGCTGTCTCTTTGTTCCCCATTCTGAACCAACCGGGCGGGATGTATACCAGATTTTCTGTTGGAGCCTCTTTCTGAGGAAACTCTACACTGACCGTCACCCGATGGCCCCGTCCGGCGATATATACCGGGAATTGTTCGATTTGCCGACCTTTTTGGGCTTCGAGGTAATAATCACCGCTTTGTAATGGGACACGCTCTCCTTCAAACATCACTTCTTTAATGACTCGCGTGCCAACCACATGATACAATCTCAGATCGGCAGCTTCGGGGTTGCGTATGTCCAACACCCCGGCCGGCCGGCCTCCCATATCTGAAGAGGTCGGAGTGAAATCTGTGAACTGCACTCTGAAAAAGAACCAGATTCCGACAACCAGTAACAAAACCACAAGGCCCCCAACAAAAAAGAATGGAGTGGTGCTTCGAAGACGCTCTTTCATTTTGAGAGAAGGCTTTCGAGGGGGGGAGAATTCCGATTTTTCCTCGAAAGCCATACCATCCACCGACTGCCTTTCGGACAACGCTTCTTGGATGTTTTGCGATGATGCCGGGACTGTAGGGATGTGCTCGATCCCCTCGATCGCGTCATTATACGGCATTGAATCGTTTTGCTCTCCGAATGACGATGTCTCATCACCCTTGTCAAAAATGGGAGGTTCCTCCTCATTCAATACAAGAAAATCATCTTCAATGATCGGATGAAAATTTTCGTCTTCTATCGTAACATGTGCTCCCGTTTTTTCGAGATACATTTTAACTTTTTCGGCTAAGGGCAGGGAGACTTTATCTGAAATATAGCAGGGGATGTCAGCGATAAGTCTTTCAGGGGTATCACGTAACCCCTGAATACGGGATAATACCGCTATCACATCTTGCTCTCGATTTCCAAGTGCTGTTAGTTTGATATAGACTTTTTCCTGGGGTTCATTCATTCCCTTGTTCTCCATGATAGAAGCTTATTGGGTGTATCATCGTCATATATAGTGACATTGCTACACTCTTCTCTGTTCGTCTCTATCTTATCCAAGGCTTTTTTCAATAACCTGTTGACAGAGTTCTGTAACCTTACGAGGTGCCCGAACGAACTGCTCGCAGTTCGTAAGATCACCCATGCAATTTCATGAGTGATTTGACGAAAAACATATTACACACTATTTGTAAATATTTGTCAACAGAGAAATCGAAAAGCTTTTTGAGAAAAAAGTATTGTCAAATATTCCTACGTGATTACACTCGTCTGTATCATCCGTTTTTACTACTCGTAAGACCTGACAGGTTTCCACAATCTGCCAGGTCTTTCTTATACAGGAACATTATGATCCCAACAATTCTTTCAAACATTGTCGTTGTGCTGTACGAACCAAAAGATCCGATCAATATAGGAACAACCCTGCGGGCAATGAAAAATATGGGATTTCGCCGCCTTCGCATCGTCGAACCGGCCGCCGATGATGTCTGGCGTATCAGCCTGGCTGCTCCTCGCTCAGAGCAGGATATTCAGGGCATCCAGCGCTTTCCATCGCTTTCGGAAGCCTTGCATGATATCTCGTATACAGTCGGGCTGACTGCCAGAGTGCGTAAGGCCAATTATGTGGTGATGCATCCTCGTCCTGCGACCCAGCCATTGCTTGCAAAAGCAGCAGAGGGGAGCGTGGCCCTGCTTTTCGGACGGGAGGATTCCGGACTGCCGAACAGTGCTCTGACTCGCTGTGACGGGTATGTCACAATTCCGGCCAATCCAGATTATAGCTCGCTGAATTTAGGGCAAGCTGTGCTGATTATGGTTTACGAACTCTTTCTGGCAGCACAAGAAGCTCCACTGCATACTCCCGATCCGAAACGGAGCTATCCGACGGCGGATCATGCCCAGCTTGAGGGGATGTATCAGCAGATCGAAGAAACATTATGGGGCATCGAATTCATCAAAACCCAAACCAGCCGGGGCATCATGCGCTCGATTCGCAATATCTTCAGCCGTACACGTCTTGACGAACGGGAGGTACGAATCATGCGGGGGATCTTTCATGAAGTCATGTCGTTTTTAGGTCGGAAAGGTGTCGAACCGGGCAAACCGATTGAAAGAGACAAGCACACGTAAGAATTGTACGACCAGTCTGATAACTGTGCAATTTTTATAAGGAGAAGAGGGAGGATCTGCCAGACGACTTCAAACCGCCTGGCAGGTCTTTAGAACCATAGATAGACGCTTCTGTCAATGAGCATAATCGACGAACATTCTGGCGGTCGTTTCATCCAGCCGCCGTACAAGCTCGATTAAAAGACGCAATGTATGCTCATAGTCGTCGAGATGCAATAGGCTGACATGCCCGTGAATGTAGCGTACAGGAGGCGCAATCACGATGGTCGGAATGCCGGCTTTATGCACGTGAACCGATCGTCCATCTGTACCGCCGCTTGTCCGAACGGCCACTTGATGGGGAATTTCACAGGATTTGGCAGTGTCTGACACGAATTGTATCAATTTCCGATTCGGAATCATGGTCGGATCAAAAATCCGAATCTGCGGCCCGTGCCGTAATTGGCCCTGGCTTTCTTCTCTGACAAAACCCGGCGTATCATCAGCCGGTGAGCCTTCCAGAATAATCGCGACATCCGGATCGACCATTTCTACGGCAGTTTTTGCGCCGCGCGTGCCGACTTCTTCCTGCACTGTGCCGACGCCGTACAGAACATTCGGCAGCTCTTCATCAGCCAATGCGTTGAGCGCCTCGACAAAGAGCGCGACACCAACCCGATCGTCAAAAGCCTTGCCGCTGACGACGCGTGGATTTTTCATCTCCAGAAATTCTGTGTGTGGGATTATCCGGTCGCCGGGAGCAACGCCGAAGACGTCCATCGCCTCTTGCCGGTCTTTTGCCCCGACATCGATGAACATCTCTTTAATCTCCTGCACTTTTTTGCGCTCGTCGGCACCGAGATGATGCACGGGCTTTGCACCGATGATACCGGGAACATCGCCATTCATGGTTTTAATGACCACGCGCTGCGCTAGCATCGTGTGCCCCCACCATCCACCGAGGTTGTGAAATTTGATAAAGCCCTCTTTCGTGATTAACCGGACGATAAAGGCCACTTCGTCCATGTGACCGTCCAGGAGAATTTTCGGCCCCGTCTTCCCGCCATGTCTGCGGCAGATAATGCTGCCCATCTTATCGTAAGAACACGCAGCAATGCCTTCAACATGCTGTCGCACAATTGTTCGGATGTCTCCTTCAGCGCCGGGAGATCCGGCTGCATTACTGAGTTGGGCTAGTAAGTCTTTTGTTACTATTCTCGACATGTAATCTCTCCTTTGAAATTCACTCACAATGATTGAGAAATATGCCCCACGGTGCACAACCACAACGTGTTTGTATACATGGGATTTCACAGCTTTACCTGGGATCTGAAAATTTACTGAACCTATTGGCTGCTTGTGCCCTGTCTCATCAGTCAAGGTCAAGAAAAAAGTTGACAATTCCCCTTTTTATCTTTTAGTTCTGTCGGTAGATATTTATCGCTGTATGAAATCGTGAAAAGCCAGCAGTGCGAAATCTCACACTGGCTGCCACAGGAGTTCGATGTCGATGGAGCTGGAGAAGCAGATCCGTAGCACGACAAAGCTGCTCGTGATCAATTTTCCCCATAATCCGACCGGAGCGGTGATTGGTAAAGAGCAACTTGAAATGATTGCATCGTAAACATGATTGAAGCAGAGGGTATTATTCTGGCTTCCCCGGTCTATTTTCCCGATTTGAGTGCCGAATTGAAAGCGCTGATCGATCGGGCTGGTTATGTTGGACAGGCCAACGACAGTGCGTTTAAGCGTAAAGTCGGGGCCGGTATTGCGGCTGTCCGGCGAGCCGGAGCGATTCATACGCTGGATTCAATCAATCACTTTTTTCTGATTCATGAAATGATCGTGCCCGGTTCGAGCTATTGGAATGTAGGATTCGGCAGAGAAAAAGGCAACGTAGAACAGGATGTTGAAGGGATGCAGGCCATGGCGACGCTCGGGCAGAACATGGCCTGGCGGCTCAAAAAATGCTCATGAGAAACGCTAGAGGCTTTAACTTTCATTTATTTGGATTTCCGGTTCATATCGATCCCTTCTTCTTTCTGTTGGCTGCCATCCTTGGTGGCAGCCAGACAGATTTAACCCAGATGGCGCTCTGGATTGTCGTCGTGTTCGTGTCTGTGCTCGTTCACGAACTGGGGCATGCCTTTACCGGTCGACAATATGGGCTCTCGCCTGCGATCGAGCTGTACACTGGCGGCGGCCTGACATGGTGGCAAGCCTCACGGCGGCTTTCGCACTTTGAGGAATTTTCGATCAGTCTGGCCGGCCCGGCAATCGGATTGCTTGTCGCCATTGCAGCCTGGATGCTTCAATTGCGACTGCCTTTAACTGAAGCGACCAGGAATCTCCATATCATTCTGATCGAACTGCGTTGGGTGAATATCGTTTGGAGCATTCTGAATCTGCTGCCCATGCTGCCGCTCGACGGCGGAAATATCATGCGGGTTATCGTGCAGAAAATACGAGGCTATAACGATGAGCGCCTGCCGTTGCTGATCTCGATCGGCACCGGAATCGTTATCTTTCTCCTTGCCCTGTCACGCGGATCACTATGGGGTATGATGCTCTGCGGCTGGTTTACCTACCGGAACTATCAGCAGCTCCAGCAGTTCAACGATTCTTGAACCGCGAAAAGTATTTTTGACCGCAGACCACACGGAAGACACGGAAAAAGACTTCAAAAGCAGCATTTTCAGGCGATATTCTGTCTGTGTATTCCGTGAATTCTGTGGTAAAACATTTTTAAATCGAAGAAGCCAGCGTAAGCAGCAGAGATCTCACAACGGCGATCAGGAGCAGGATGAGCAAAGGAGCGGCATCGAGAGGATTAGGATAGCTGCTGAAACGGATATGTAAATCCGACTTAAACAATGTTCTGAAGAACTCAAATACCGGAGCCGTCAATTTCGAAAGGAATGGAATTGAAATTTTCGCCCAGGGATGGTAGGCGAAAAAACAAACCATCACGGCCAAAAACGCCGCAACCGCCACAATCCAGAAATAAATCATTAACAGAAAATCGAGCGTCGAAAAAACCAACCCGAATAGCACGCTGATGGGTGACATCCCTCGCGATGCCTGCCCGACAAACAGCCTGACAACATGAATCGCTAAGATTGCGGCCAAAGGGGCAAGATCGACGGGAATCGAATAGCGATCCAAATGGAATGTTTGCCGGAAAAAAGAAAACACCGGCTCTGTCAGACCTTGTAAAATATGTTTAATTTTTGGAAGCACCGGATGATCCACCGTAGGGGGAAGCCAGGATATAATGATTTCTCCGAAAATCACCCACAGATACAGTTGTAATATTCCGTCAAGCATACGCGCCAAACCAAGAATTGGATTCATCACTTATCCTTTCAATTATGATGTCCCGTAAAACAAAACGCTGTTATCCTTTAATTGCCTTTGCAGAAGATTTCATTGATGATAGACGTATTTCGGCATAGGTGTGATTGTCAAGACAAAACGACCAAATGCTTATAAGAGTCGTTCATATAAGCAGCCTTGTTCCCCCCATGTGCTCCGATGAACGTGTTGATGCGGCGTGATGTCAACAAGGATGTTGACACGTACACAGAAAAATCGAAGATAGTAATCGGAGAAGAAAAATTCTGGACAGATCGCGGAAGATATAGAAAAAAGAACTCATTACCAATTATTCATTTTAGGAAATTGTCATACGTTTACGCTCACCCGGCATGATGAAAATGGGGTATCGTACCGGTCAACAGCCGTGTTGGCCGAATTTCATGTCCGCTCCGCTGCAGCTAACACAGCTGTTGGCCGGTACAGTTATTTACACAGGAGGACCACCATGAGCAATGCTTCTTTCTCCGTCCCAACTCCATATAATGAACCGGTGAAGGCCTATACACCCGGTTCTCCCGACAGGGAAGCGATCCTCAGAAAACTCGAGGAACTTCGAGCACAGGACATCGAGATTCCCTTAATTATCGGAGGGACAGAAATCAAAACTGGCGATACTGTCGCTATCCACCCCCCGCACGATCATCAAGCCCAGCTTGGCGTCTACCACAAAGGTGGGAAAAAAGAAGTCGAACAGGCCATCGAAGCTGCGTTGGAAGCTCGCAAAACCTGGGCTGAAATGCCCTGGGAACATCGAGTGTCGATATTTCTGAAAGCTGCCGATCTTCTGGCCGGTCCCTGCCGTTCAACAGTAAACGCTGCGACCATGCTCGGACAGTCAAAAACCGTGTATCAAGCAGAAATTGATGCAGCTTGTGAATTGATCGATTTCTGGCGCTTTAACTGCTATTTTATGGCACAGCTTATGGGTGACCAGCCGGATTCGCCGCCAGGATATTGGAATCGCTGCGAGTACCGTCCGCTGGAAGGATTTGTGCTTGCCGTGTCGCCGTTTAATTTTACCTCGATTGCGGGCAATCTTCCGACCGCCCCGGCGATGGTCGGCAATGTCGTGCTCTGGAAACCAGCCTCGACAGCCGTCTATTCCAACTATTACTTGATGAAAGTGTTGCAAGAAGCAGGCTTGCCGGGTGGGGTCATCAATTTTTTGCCGGGTTCCGGCTCCAATATTGGTGATCCGGCACTGACAAGCCCTGAACTGGCAGGGATTCATTTTACCGGTTCGACAGCCGTTTTTCAGTCGATGTGGAAAAAGATCGGCGATAACATCTCACGGATGAAATACTACCCCCGTATTGTCGGAGAAACCGGCGGAAAAGATTTTATTTTCGCACATCAATCAGCCAAAGTCAAGCCACTGGTTGTCGCCGCAATTCGAGGGGCCTTCGAATATCAGGGACAGAAGTGTTCTGCAGCCTCTCGTATGTATATCCCTGTCTCGATCTGGCCGCAATTTCGCGAGATGTATCTGGCTGAAACGGCAAAGATTCGCATAGGTTCACCAGAGGATTTCACAAACTTCATGACAGCGATTATCGATAAAAGTGCCTTCGAAAACATCAAAGCGTACATCGATTATGCGAAGGAATCCGATGAGGCTGAGATTATCAGCGGCGGCACCTGTGATGATTCCAAAGGTTACTTCATCGAACCGACGACGATTGTGACGACCAATCCGAGGTTCAGAACGATGGAAGAAGAAATTTTCGGTCCGGTCTTGACGATCTTTGTGTATGAAGACGAACAATTCGAAGAAACACTGGCTCTGTGCGACCAGACGTCACCGTATGCGCTGACCGGAGCAATCTGGGCTCAGGATAGGGCCGCGCTGGTAACCATGTCGAACGCGTTACGCAATGCAGCGGGGAATATCTATATCAACGATAAGCCGACGGCGGCTGTCGTCGGACAACAGCCCTTTGGAGGGGCCAGAACTTCCGGTACAAATGATAAGGCAGGCAGCCAGATCAACATGCTGCGCTGGATGTCGGTACGAGCGATGAAAGAAACCCTGGTTCCGCCCGAAGATTGGCGTTACCCGTTTATGAGCGGCGATTGATGATTGATGATTGATGATTGGCGATTGGAAGCCCGAAAACTTCGAGCAATCAACAATCGGCTAATCCTTAACTGCTGCCTAACTCTTTGGAGCGATTCGTCGCCACTTCAACGGCGTTCATGATAGTCGCTCCAAAGCCATCCCGTTCGAGCGCATACACTCCGGCAATCGAGGTTCCGCCCGGGGATGTGACCATATCGCGGAGTTTCATGGGGTGCTCTCCGGTCTCGATGACCATTTTGGCCGCGCCATACATCGTCTGCATGGCGAGTTTAAGCGCTACTTCCCTGGAGAATCCGACCTTAACGCCTCCATCTGCCAACGCATTGATCGCATAAAACATATAGGCAGGGCCGCTACCGCTCAGTCCGGTCACTGCATCCATGAGATTTTCCTTGACGACGACCGATTCTCCCACGACATTAAAAATTTCCTCGGCGATCTGAACATCTTCTTCTGTCGCGTATTTCCCCTGACTGATCGCCGTTATTGCCGCATGAACCAGGGCTGCAATATTTGGCATCACACGAATGACCCGCGTTGGTTTTAAAAGCTCTTGAATGAACTGTATTTTGATTCCTGCTGCCACCGAAATCACTAATTTCTCTTCATCTACGTCATTTGAGATCTCCTGCAACACCGTTTGAATCACCTGAGGTTTGACGGCGAGAATCACGACATCGGCATTTTTGGCAACGTCTCTATTATTGGTTAACGTATGAATTCCATACCGTTCATGTAATTGACGCAAACGGTCTTCTGATACATCAGCCGTAAAAATATTCTCAGGAACAACAACTCCAGCCGTCTCTAACAAACCTCTTATCAGAGCTTCTGCCATATTCCCGCTTCCGATAAACCCAAACTTTTTATCTTTCAGCATGTTCTCACCTCATGATGGTGTTTTTTCTGCCACTGGTTCAGCGGTTGGTTCTGCCGTCGATTCTTCTGTGATCTCTGCTGTCGGTTCAGCGGTCGGCTCCGCTGTGGGGGCAGCTGTTGGGATTTCTGTAGCTGCCTCTGCTGTCGGTTCAGCGGTCGGCTCCGCTGTGGGGGCGGCTGTTGGGACTTCTGTAGCTGCCTCTGCTGTCGGTTCAGCGGTCGGCTCCGCTGTGGGGGCGGCTGTTGGGATTTCTGTAGCTGCCTCTGCTGTCGGTTCAGCGGTCGGCTCTTCTGTACTCTCTGCTGTCGGTTCCTCTGTAGATTCTACGGCAGGTTCCTCGACCGGCGTAGCTTCCGCAGTTTCATGTATTTCTGGCTCTATGTTTTCCTCGACCGGTATTGGCGTAGGAACCGGACCTTCAGCTATCTTCTGACGGGTCTGAATCGATTCCAAGCGCTCCAGCGCTTGTTGTTTTAACGCAGCGGTGGTCTCCGAATCAACGATCTCCTGATAGATCGAAAGGGCCTCTTCGTCTTTTTCAAGAGCTTCGTAATTCCGGGCAATTGCTAGCTTGATGTCTGTCTTCCGGCCTTCTTCAACGCTCTCTTCAAGTTCTTTAAACGTATCAATGGCTTTTTGGTAGGCTTGCTGCTGCTCTAAAATGTAGCCAAGGCTTTCTTTTGCGCTGTTGAGCAGAAATCCTTTGGAATCTTTTAACATATATTGGGAAAAATATTTCTGAGCTTCATCGTAGCTGCCGTTTTCATACGCGATACTCCCCAGTATATACATCGCTCTTTCCGCGCTTTCAGTCCCCGAATAGTCCTCAAGCAGTTCCTTATACAACGCGACCACTTCTTTATACGGATCCTCAGGTTTCTCCGCACCTTCCTCTGACGATTGCGACGCAACGGCCTCCCTGGCTTCCTGGTGAGCTTTAAAAGCTTCTCCTTCCAACGCAAGGGCTTTTTCTCTCCGGCCTTCTTGATAGGCAGACCACCCATATATCGCCACAATGAGCAGCACGATAACACCCACTGCAATCCCAAGGAGTTTCAAATTCTTCACTCCCCATTCTATGACTCTATGAATATATGGCTGCTCGAGTAATTGTTCCGTAAGATTGTTTTCATGATCTTTGCTGTGTTTATTTTGCTGTCCAGAAGATTTGTTCGCCATGTGCTTTACATCCCTTTCTTAAAAATTCGCGTATACACGTCTATTCACATTTCAAGCTTTTGGCATCAAAGCCATATACATCATCAGATTCGACTTTTTTTACTCAGAGAGGAAAGTCAAGTCAAAAACGCTCTGATTGATAAAAACTGATGTGAACCGCGAAGGCACGCGAAGTGACACGAAGGAAAGAAAAATCAACTTTCCGGTGGGCCAAAAAGCCGGCCCACCCTACATGAAATTATTTTTCAGGGGTTTTACAACCGGTAAGATTCACAATGGCCTGGGCGGCGATGCCTTCACCGGTTCCTGCAAAACCAAGTCCCTCGGTTGTTGTCGCTTTAATATTGACGTGTTCTGATGTCGTATTCATACTAGAGGAAAGATACTGCCGCATTTCTTCAATATGTCCGATCAGTTTCGGTCTCTGAGCGATCACAACAGCGTCAACATTCCCGATTTCATACCCATGGCGCGTCATGAGTTCTGTGACAACGCCAAGCAGCTTCAAACTGGAGATCCCCCTATAGGCCGGATCCGTATCCGGGAAATGGCGGCCAAGATCGCCGAGACCAAGCGCGCCAAGTATGGCATCACAGATTGCGTGTGTCAGGACATCTGCATCGGAGTGCCCTAATAAGCCTTTTTCAAAAGGAATCGTGACACCGCCGAGAATCAATTTTCGTTCGGGGACTAAACGATGAACATCATATCCGATTCCAACTCGATACACGGTAAAAAGCAGTCGGCAGAAAGCAGGAGGCAATTTTTTTCTGCTCCCTGCCTGCCGCTTCCTGCCGACTGCTTATTCTTCCTCATGTTGTAAGAACGCTTCGGCAATTATCAAATCATCAGATGTGGTGATCTTGATATTCTGATACGAGCCTTCGACAATTTTGACCGGCTGACCGAAATGTTCGGCCAACATAGCATCATCAGTGGCCTTCACGCCCAATTTTTGCGAACGTTCATGAAAAGAGCAGATCAGGTCGAACTGAAAAGCTTGTGGGGTCTGCACCTGCCAAAGTACACTTCGCTCAAAAGTATTGACGACAAACAGAGCATCCTTATCTCCCAAATCGTAGCGGACATTCCGGCGTAATTCATCGACACGCTTGAGTTCGACCTGTTTAATTGTATCTTTCGCCGGTACTGCGACAATGCTTGCGCCATATTGCCGGGCATCATGAATCACATCAGCGATGACTTGTGTGCTGATAAACATCCGTACCGCATCATGAATCAACACGATTTCTGTCTGGGGATGAGCGTGTTGTAACCCTCGATAGACGGATTCCTGTCGATCTTTTCCCCCCTCGGCCATCGCAGAAACTTTGCTGATATTATTAGAATGAATGATGCGTTCGCAATGTGGGCGGTCGATTTCACGGATAACAAGGATAATATCGTCAATGTCTGGGGAGCGATCGAATTTTCGAAGAGTATGTCCTAAGATCGGGACACCATCTAAGGGTAAGAATTGTTTCGGAACAGTGTACTCGCCCATCCGCGACCCCGTTCCGGCAGCAACGATAACGGCTGTAACCATGATGTCTCTTGATTGTTTCCGAAACACTTTTTGGGTGGAAGCCACCCCCACCCACCTTATATAGAATAATTTTTCAGACGTTCCGGATTATTTATAAGTATCTTTCCCGGCAAGCTGGCCGAAAATCATACGACCGGCCGTGGTTTGCAGAACGCTAGTGACTGAAACACTCACCGTTTTTCCGATAAGCTTGCGGGCATGATCGATCACGATCATGGTGCCGTCATCGAGATAGGCAATGCCCTGTCCATATTCTTTCCCTTCTTTCAAGATCAACGCTTCGATCTCTTCCCCAGGCAGCAAGACAGGTTTCAAGGCATTTGCCAGCTCATTCACATTCAAAACAGACACCCCTTGAAGCTCGGCGACTTTGTTCAAATTGAAGTCATTGGTGATGAGCTTAGCGTGTAATAATTTCGCCAATTCAACTAATTTGGCGTCAATTTCAGGAATCTCAGAAAAATCTTGTTCAAGGATTTCGACCTGCATATCCACGCGCTTTTGAATTTTATGAAGAATTTCCAGCCCTCGTCGTCCTCGATTCCGTTTGATCGAATCGGCAGAATCGGCAATATGCTGCAGTTCCTGGAGAATAAATTGCGGGATGACCAGGACGCCTTCAAGAAAGCCGGTTTCCGAAATATCCGCAATACGACCGTCAATAATGACACTGGTATCGAGAATTTTATAATTTTTCAGCGAGGATTTTTCTGAGAAAGCCTGTCGAAATGAGCCGAATTCAAAGAGCTGGATACGATTCACCCCAACCATGATACCCGCAAGGACTCCTATTCCTGTCAGAGAACTTCGGAGATACTGGGCAAGCGGTGTCGTGAAAAAGATAAAAAAAGAATGAATGAGAACAGAGGCGATCGCAAACCCGCTCAAACCACCGATAATGACCCCGAGGAGTGTTCGGGAAGAGAGTTTTCGGCAGCCAAATTCCAGCAGAAAGATCACCAGCGCTGCAACAACTCCCCAGATGGCGCCAATGACTACCGATTGTACGGTCCCTATCGTTAAAAAACCGATCGTATATCCGGCAAACCCCATTATTCCTGTGAAAATGGTTTTTCCTACACGACCAAAGGGTTTCCTCCGTATGTTCCTCATCGCATGCACAGCCTTTTCTTTAGATAAGACATTTCATTGCTATTCCCTGATACAACAATATGCCCCCTGACGAACGTAAGCCTGGAAGGCCGGAACTCTGCAACAACCTTTTCCCGACCGAATCAGCTCCATGCGCGTCGTCGGTCTAAATGGCAAAGTGTCTGGAGAATGGTTTCCTCCAAACACTTCAAAGAATGTTTTCCAATCGATACAATCACATCGGGGACAGAGCCAAAAGTGACCGCCTGTCACCTATGCTGCGAAACAACATTGATTGATCATCGATTCTGCCTGAGCTGTTCCAATTTTTTTCGAATGGGCAACTTCCATCACGATCAACTCTTTGGTGCTGTCCAGCATTTTTCTTTCACCAAAGGATAATTCTTTCTTCTGGCCTAAACGGGTCAGGTTTTTAAAGACTTCAGCAATCTCATAGATCGAACCTGTTCGGATTTTGTCTAAATTAAAGTTGTACCGTTTATTCCACTTTGGCGGCATGTTGTTAATCTCATCTTTCAGGATATCAAAGACTCTCTCTAATTCATCTTCTTGGATAATTTGCCGCAATCCAACTTTTTCCGCGTTAAAGGTCGGGACAATAATCTTGAGTTCTTTCCCAATAATGCTCAATACATAGCATTTAAATTTCTGTCCAGCAACATCTTTTTCTTCAATAGCTTCAATTCTGCCAACTCCATGGCTTGGATACACAACTTTATCACCGATGGTAAACATTGAAAACTTCCTCCTTAGGACGTTATACGTTACATTTTATTTCTTCATAATCAAATTTTTAAACAGCCAGACATGACCGTATCACACCGACACACTCAGGAGAATTTTTTACATATACATCGACTACATTATCGTAAAAAAAACGTCTTTCGATTGCACATATTGGGCACTGTTACAAAAAAAAGAACCTTTGAAATGTGTAACGACGGCATCACATCAAAAAACTCCGGGACGAAAAGAGAGACAACTTTCAAATCCTGAGTGCAAAAAAAAATATCAGATACTGTTTTCTTTAAAGTGCAACCAGCGTCTCACACTCTCCGATTTAAAACAAGCAGAAAACTGTTTCTGTCTTCAATAACGTACGCCTTCACCTCCATTTTTCCAGAAGACTATTCCGGGAAAAGCGGCCAACGCAAGCGTTTAATGCGTGATGCGATTTTCCGAACGGGGTCGATAGTAATCAGAACAGCATTCAACTGCGGATTCAACATCGAGCTTTCAAAACGCACCGGCATATACGTCAAAAATTTTTGAATGGCCAGCTCCTTTTTTACCCCGAGAACGGAATCCATCGCTCCTGTCATACCAACATCAGTTATATAGGCTGTTCCCTGGTGAAGAATGCGTTCGTCAGCGGTTTGAACGTGGGTATGCGTACCGACCACAGCCCCAACTTTTCCATCCAGATACCACCCTAATGCCTGCTTTTCCGATGTCGCTTCAGCATGGAAATCAACAAGGATAACCACATCTCGCTCACGCAAGCGCTCAATCTCTCGTTTGGCCTCTTGAAACGGACAGCTATACCCATCGAGAAACACCCGGCCGATCAGGTTGAGCACAGCCAGGGAATTTTCATCAGAGTCTTGAACCACGCAACTGCCAGCTCCAGGAGCGTCAGGCGCAAAATTCAAAGGACGAATCAATCGGGTTTCACGCGAGATGTACTCCAGAATTTCTTTTTTTTGCCAAATATGGTTTCCGGAGGTCAGCACATCGATTCCGGCAGCAAATAACTGATCAGCAATTTTCGGAGTTAACCCAACCCCTCCAGCGGCATTTTCACCATTTGCGACAACAAATGTCACGTCATAGTCACGGCGAAGCAGCGGAAGGCCCTGAGTGACAACCTGCCGGCCTGCTCTTCCGACAATATCTCCGATAAACAATATATTCATCATCTTCAAAGAACGTTTGTGAGTATCATGTTTTTGAGAAAAAGAACGCCGAGTCCTTATCGTGCATATGTAAAGGAACGGGTTTCCCGGATGACCGTCACCTTGATCTGTCCGGGGTATTCCACGTCTTTTTCAATTCGTTTGGCGATATCACTTGCCAGCATAACGGCTTCGTCGTCAGAAATTTTTTCGTAATTCACGATCACGCGGATTTCCCGCCCGGCTTGAATTGCATACGACGTTTCAACGCCATAAAAAGAATTACTAATGTCCTCGAGTTTTTCCAGGCGCTTCACATAGGATTCGAGAATTTCCCGCCGCGCGCCAGGTCGAGCTGCCGACAGAGCATCTGCTGCAGAGACAATCACCGCTTCCAGAGTCGTCGGCTCAACATCGTAATGATGGGCTTCGATCGCGTGAATGACACGCTTTGTTTCATTATACTTCCGCGCTAATTCAGCCCCGATAATCGCATGAGCACCCTCAATTTCATGATTAACAGCCTTCCCGATATCATGAAGCAAACCCGCCCGTTTCGCTATTTGAACATTCCCACCGAGCTCGGCAGCCATAATTCCAGCAATATAGGCGACTTCCTTCGAGTGAAGCAAGACATTCTGCGTGTAACTTGTGCGGTATTTCAGACGACCGAGTAAGCGGATAGCTTCAGGGTGTAACCCATGTATCCCGGCATCGAAGGTTGACTTTTCCCCTTCTTCGTAAATAATATCTTCCATTTCGCCGCGGACTTTACTGACGATCTCTTCGATACGCGTCGGATGGATACGCCCGTCGGCAATCAGACGTTCGAGGGAAATACGGGCAACTTCCCGCTTAATCGGATCAAAACCCGACAGGATCACCGCTCCGGGAGTGTCATCGATAATTAAATCTATCCCAGCAACACTCTCGAATGTTCGGATATTTCGGCCTTCACGCCCGATAATACGGCCTTTCATATCATCGTTCGGCAACGCCACCACTGAAACTGTCGTTTCCGCAATATGATCGGCGGCACAGCGTTGAATCGATGTCAGAATGATCTCTTTGGCTTTTTTATCAGCAGTCTGTTTAGCCTCTTCATGTAAGCGCCGAACTGTCTTTGAGGCTTCATATTTTGCCTCATCTTCCATTTGCCGAATCAGCATCTCTTTGGCCTCTTCGGCGGTCATCGCAGAAACCTGCTCCAACTTTTCCTGCTGTTCTCGAACCAGGGAATCGTGCAGCTCTTCCTTAATCTGAAGGTCTTGCAGACGAGATTCGATTTTTTGTTCGGATTTCGCTAAATCAGCTTCTCGTTTTTCAAGCAACGAATCCTTGCGATCAAGATTTTCTTCTTTTTGCGTAATGCGATTTTCGAGTTTTAGCAGTTCTGCACGGCGTTCTTTCGAGTCGGCTTCGAATTCGGTTCGTGCTTGAAAAAGAGCATCTTTCGCCTCTAAGATAATACGTTTTTTTTCGGCAACCGCTTCAGCTTTGGCATCTTCGATAATCTGAGCGGACAATTTCTGGGATTTTGCAATTTTTCTCTCAAGCAGTTCTTTACGAAGAAAATACCCTATACCTGCTCCAATAAGAGAACTTGCAAGAAAAATTACTAAACTACCATCAGACCACATAGATTATCGACCCCTTCAAAAGTAAACCACCACTTTGAATGAATACATGTACCAGAAAAACCGATTCCGCAAGATTGAACAGCAGACTACCACAACAGACATTTCATAAATGTTATTCAGGGCAGTTTATAACAAACAGACGGATAAAGAAGATTGTGAAGGACAGGAAATTCTCGCTGGAGGAGAGTGAGCATACCTGAGAAAAAACGAGCACAGCAACGATGCTCAAAAAAACTAATTATGACAGGGAAAAGGCACTTCCCTTTTTATCTCAGGCGTACATTCTGTGTATGCAAGAAGAATATTACGAAAAATTCTATATGACATCCCCCCACCACGATGCCGTGTGGAGCAAAATCTTTCGAACCTGGTAAACCCAGGTGGGTGTTTTCGTGAATACTCTGTACGTCCTACTTCCGAAGAAGAGAAGGCATGTACGCCATACTCGGCCTCAAACTCCCTGTCTTGAAGTTGGTAGGCTCAAGAGTTTTACTTCATCACGAACACGGTAGGGGAAACTCTTTGATAATTATTTATATAAAATATTTCCTCGATATATTCCTTTCTATCGAATGAGCGATCTCAACTCTCAACATACTACAGCCACAGTCTCGCTTAGAAGTTGCGAAAAGACATTATGATAATAATTCACTCAAACACCACGATTATGCTTCCAGGGATAAAAACTTCTAAGCAACTTCTTTATCTTTTTCTATATTGCGGAACTTAAAACTCTTGTCAATAATTAATTTTCTTTTTTTACTCGGTGTTCTGAGAGCCGCCCTGTTTCCATACCGTTATCACAAGAAGAGAACACAAACCGGCAAGTTCCCTCGCGTGTTTCTACAAACCTTTCTTCACATGTGTCTATCTTCATCAATGTGTCGCAGAACGAATGTTATCGCAGCCGAATTCCCAAATGCGTTCGCAATTGCTCTAGAATGTGCTCATGCACTTCGGAGACTTCGTTATCAGTCAATGTCTTTTCCGGGGAACGATATCGCAATGAATATGTCAGGCCGACATGATCTTTTGCAATCTGAGGCCCAACGTAACGGTCGAACAAAATAAGATGCTCGAGCAATGGTTTTCCGGCTTCCAGAATCATGCGTTCAATGTCCGAAGCCTGAACCAATGAAGCGGGGGCAATCAGTGCCAAATCACGATGCACTGCCGGAAATTTCGGCAGCGGCTTAAACGTTTTTTGTAACGACGCACGAGCAGCAAGGAGCTCTATAGAGAGTTCAAAGACATAAATACGTTCCTCGCCAAGATCGAAAGTCTCACACACATCAGGATGAAGCTTCCCAACAAAGCCTATAGGGGCGTCGCCGCACACAATCTGAGCTGATTCTCCGGGGTGTAAAAATAGACAATCATCAGGACGGCGAAATTCATACAAAACGATCAATTGTCGGAGCACATTTTCCAGAAGCCCCTTTACATCGTAGAAATCGACGAATTGTTGCTGTTGTGCCCAACTCAAGTCCGTTTTGTGCCCGGTCAGGAGACCACTGACAACACGTTTCTCCTGAGGGAGCGATTGAGATGGATCGGCGTAAAAAACCTTTCCGATTTCGAAAAATCTCAGATCCTCCTGCCGATTGCTTCGATTAAGCTTACATATTTCAAGCAACCCTGGAATCGTTGTTGTACGGAGGACTCCATGCTCGACCGTTAACGGATTTTTTAACGCGACAACTTTATTGTATGGCGATTTTTTGTCGATTCCCAGCTGTGTCAGATATTGTTGATCGAAAAAACTGTAATGAATCACTTCATCGAGCCCCTGACTGACCAGAACATTTCGGAGAATATGTTCGACTCTCCGGGTGGATGTTTCAACTTTTGGAGGAATATGACCAGACGGCAAAGTGGTCGGAATGTTATCAAAACCATAAATTCGTCCGATTTCCTCAATCAGATCGATTTCACGCTCCACATCGGGCCGGAATGACGGCACTTCGACAAAAAGGGTTTCAGGAGTCTCTTCGAGCAGTCGAAACCCAAGTGTCGACAGAATATTCTTCACTGTTTCCGTATCGATCGCGATACCCAGAATTTTTTCGATACGAGCCCATCGTAATGACACCTGTAACAAGGATACCGGAGACGGAAATTCGTCAATAATCCCTTTCGCAACACGTCCACCGGATAACTCGGCAATAAGTTTCGTCGCACGCCGCAATGCAATTTCGGAACCAAACATGTCGACGCTTCGTTCGAAACGATGACTGGCTTCCGTATTTAATCCGAGTTTTTTGGCAGTTTTACGGATACTTGACGGATCGAAACGCGCACTTTCTAACAAAACGTTTGTCGTAGAGTCGGATACCTCAGAATTTTGACCTCCCATAACTCCACCGATTGCCACATCACGACTTGCGTCAGCGATCATCAGAACCGTCTCATCGAGTTCGCGTTCGACATCATCCAGGGTGATAAATGTTTGCCCTTCCCTGGCTGTCCGGACAATAATCTGTCTCTCCGCAACCTGATCCAGATCGAAGGCATGAAGCGGCTGGCCGAGTTCGAGCATCACGAAATTCGTGACATCAACAACGTTGTTGATCGAACGCACGCCAACGCTCTCTAAGCGCCTTTTCAGCCAGAGAGGCGACGGACCGATGGTGACATCGGAAATGACGCTGCCCGTATAACGCTGACACAGTTCAGGATTTTCGATAGAAACGGCAGCTATGTCTGAAATGGATCTCTCATCCTCGACATACTCTACAGAAGGAAGATGGTATGGGAGGTGAAGCAGTGTCGCCACTTCTCTGGCGACGCCGAAATGGCTTAAACAATCCCCTCTGTTCGGCGTTAAACCGATTTCCAGGATGGTATCATCTGGCTCCAATCCTAAGAGCTCGGCTGAAAGGGCAGTCCCGGCCGCCATCTCGTCGGGCAAAATCAGAATGCCGCTGTGATCATCGCTTATTCCCAGCTCATCTTCAGCGCAGATCATGCCTGATGATGCAACCCCCCTGATTTCAGCATCGCGGACAGACATCCCGTTCGGAAGATTCGCGCCTGGCAGCGCTACAACAACCTTCGCGTGAGAAATCGTATTCGGCGCGCCACACACGATTGTACGAGGGGCTTCTTCGCCGACATCTACCTGGCAGACGTACAATTTGGAAGCGTTCTCATGTCGTTGAACGTCAAGAATCTCTCCGACCACAACTCGATCAGGAATAGTATACGACAACTCTTCCAGTCCTTCAACTTCCAGGCCTGCCATCGTCAAACGACCGGCAAGTTCATGGGCTGAAATTTGACAATCTACATACTGTTGTAACCACCGATAACTAATTTTCATACTCGTATTCGATTCTCGCCTCTACTGTTCTGACGCAACTCCGTCACATTATCAGAACTGTTTCAGGAATCGCACGTCATTTTCGAAGAAGAGTCGAATATCATCAATGCCGTACTTCAACATTGCAATTCGTTCAACGCCCATCCCAAACGCATACCCTGTGTATTCTTCGGGGTCGTAGTTCACAAATCCAAAGACATTCGGATCGATCATGCCAGAACCGAGAATTTCAATCCATCCGGTCTGGCCGCACACCCGGCAGCCCTTCCCGTTACACATGACGCACGAGATATCGACTTCGGCGCTCGGTTCGGTAAACGGAAAAAAGCTGGGACGAAAACGTAATGTCGTTCCGGCTCCAAACATGCGCACGCAGAACAGTTCGAGCACCCCTTTTAAATCTGCCATTGTAATATGTTTATCCACACAAACCCCTTCGATCTGTTGGAACATGGGGCTGTGAGAGATATCGGCATCGTGCCGGTACACTTTCCCGGGGCAGATAAACCGAACAGGTGGAGATGCGTTTTCCATAAAACGAATCTGCACGGGAGAGGTATGCGTACGCAGCAAGATGTCCTCAGTGACGAAGAACGTGTCCTGCATGTCGCGCGCGGGATGATCTTTTGGAAAGTTCAGCGCCTCAAAATTATAATAATCCCGTTCAACTTCCGGTCCTTCGGCGACAGAAAACCCCAAGCTTTCGAAAATCTGCTGTGCTTCTTCCATGACCTGCGTCAAGGGGTGTTTTCTTCCCAGAAGAGGAGTTCTTCCGGGAAGAGTCACATCAACACGTTCTTCAGCAAGTTTTTTCTGTTTTGCCTCATCGGCTAATTGACGTTCTCGAACTTGATAGCAGATATTGAGGGCTTTTTTGATATCGTTAATTGTTTTGCCGACAACAGGCCGCTGCTGTGGCGAAAGACCTGATAGCTGCTTCATCGATTGTGAAATCTGGCTTTTTTTCCCCAGATATTTCACACGCAGACTTTCTAAAGACTCCTGATTTTTCGCGTTCGTAAACTCCTGTTCTGCTGCTGTTCGGAGAGATTCCAGACTCTGAATAAGATCTTCCATTATCCTTACTTTCGCTTCTTATACAGCTTTCGTTTCTGGGGATGATGATTCAAGCGCAGATTTTGCGGTTTCGACAAGCTGGGCAAATGCGGCAGCATCTTCCATGGCTAAATTGGCCAGGACTCTTCGATCGAGCTCGATATCTGCCAGTTTCAGTCCGGCAATAAATTTACTATACGAGAGTCCATTCTCACGGGCTGCTGCATTAATACGAACAATCCAAATTTTCCGAAAATCGCGTTTACGGCGTCTTCTATCCCGATACGAATAGGTTAATGATTTAATAACAGCACTCTTTGCTGTCCGAAAGAGCTTACTGCGCCCTCCACGATACCCCTTTGCAAGTTTTAAAATCTTTTTCCGACGTTTTCGTGAAACGTTTCCACCTTTTACTCTCATAATCCTCAGCCTTCTTTCCTATAAATGTACAACACGTAACACACATCCTTGTTTCCTTGTCGTCCGACACAGTGCTGTTTATCCATATGTGTCACAAGCAGGACGTATGTGATACAATTGTATGTATTCTTATTATTATGTATTGACGATACGACTTCCTGTAGTTTTCCCCAAACGTTCCTACGGTATTACACGTAAGGAATCAGGCGTTTCACGCGTTTCGTATCAGACGCGTCAACTGTTGTCCCGGTTCTCAGATGCCGTTTTCTTTTTGGAGATTTTTTTGTAAAAATATGTCCGGCATTTGCTTTGCTGCATTTGATCTTTCCGGATTTGGTTCTACGAAACCGCTTTGCAGCTCCCCTGTTAGTCTTCATTTTTGGCATAATACGTTACCTGTTGAAACAGAGACTCTCTTCAACCTCTTCTGCTCAATGACGTTGTGACAAGCTCTCTGTTTCGTTCTCCTTTATCCTTTTGATTTTTTGTCACTTTTGGCGATCAAAATCATTGTCATATTCCGCCCTTCCATCTTCGGCATCATTTCTACTTCGCCGATGTCTTTGGTTTCCTCAATAAAGCGGTCCAACAATTTCCGACCGAGATCGCGATGCACGATTTCTCGACCACGAAACATCACAGAGACTTTCGCTTTATCGCCTCCTTCCAAAAACCGTCTAACATGGTTCAGTTTGAATTGAAAATCATGTTCGTCGATTTTGGGCCGAACCTTCACCTCTTTGACCTGAATAACCGTCTGGCGTTTTTTGGCTTCATGGGCCCGTTTCTGCTGCTGATACCGAAATTTCCCATAGTCCATCATTTTACAGACCGGCGGATCGGTATTCGGGGCCACTTCGACTAAATCGAGCCCGGCCTCCTGGGCCTTTTCAACTGCATCACGGCTCGACATCACGCCGAGCTGTTCACCTTCAGGTCCAATCACTCGCACTTGAGGGGCGCGAATTTGACCGTTGATTTTATTTTCTGGTAATGTAGGCTTGCGAACCCTGCTAAATCGTCGTCGTCTCACTCACAATTTTTCATCAAACAACTGACAGATTACCTGTTCAACTGTTAACGAACCTAAGTCACCCTTTCGTCTATGGCGTAAAGATACAGACTGTCCTGAGACTTCTTTATCGCCGATTATCACCATATACGGGACTTGCTCCAATTGCGCCACCCGTATTTTTTGCCCCACTTTCTCATCACGCGAGTCAATCTCGACACGAACCCCTTCCTTACGAAATGCTGATGCAACTTGTTCCGCGTAGTCGAGATGTCGCTCGCCAATAGGAAGCACTTTCATCTGAACAGGCGCTAACCACAGCGGGAACGCCCCGGCATATTGCTCGATCAATGCCCCGACAAATCGTTCCATCGAACCGAGCACCGTCCGATGCACCATATACACATGATGTTTTTTGCCATCCTCTCCGACGTAATTCACGCCAAAGCGGGAGGGCAGATTGAAATCGAACTGCACTGTCGGCCCCTGCCAGCCCCGGCCAAGCGAATCGATCAGCTTCGTATCGATTTTTGGCCCGTAGAACACGGCTTCGCCTTCCATTCGTTTATATGGCAAACCTTTATGATGTAATGCTTCAACCAACGCCTCTTCGGCTCGCTGCCAATGTTCATCAGATCCGGCATATTTCTCAGTATTTTGAGAGTCGCGAACGCTGAGTTCAACCTTATAATCCTCAAAGCCGAACGTCTTGAGCATATACTCCGTGAGGTCGAGTACCCCGATTAACTCATCAATCAATTGGTCAGGCGTACAGAAAATATGCGCATCATCCTGCGTAAAACCTCTTACACGCAGCATGCCGTGTAAGGTGCCGGAACGTTCGTAGCGATAGACAGTTCCCAGTTCGGCATAACGTACTGGCAAGTCTCGATAACTTCGAATTTTTGTATTATAGATTAAAATATGGCCCGGACAATTCATCGGTTTCAAGACATATTCTTCGTCATCGATGCCGAGCGTATACATATTTTCTCGATAGAAATCATAGTGTCCGGACGTTCGCCACAGATCTGAATGAGCGATATGGGGAATCGTGACAAGCTCATAACCGCGTTCAACATGCGTATCCTTCCAAAAATCCTCAATCACGCGCCGCAACACGGTTCCCTTTGGATGCCAGTATATCAGGCCGGCCCCAGCCTCCTGATGGATACTGAACAGGTCGAGATCTTTACCGAGTTTTCGGTGGTCGCGCCGCTTGGCTTCTTCAAGGCGGTCGAGATGGCGTTTCAACTCTTTTTTCGAGGGAAATGAGGTACCGTAGATGCGTTGCAGCATCTGCCTGTTTTCATCACCTTTCCAGTAGGCGCCGGCAATACTGAGCAATTTAAAGGCTTTAATCTTTCCAGTAGATGGAATGTGAGGTCCACGACACAGATCGACAAAAGACCCCTGTTGATATTCAGAAATCATGTCGCCGTCCGGAATCTCCTGCAAGATTTCGACCTTATAGTCTTCACCGTTCTCGCGAAAAAAGGCAATTGCCTCTTCCTTTGAGACGTTTTTCCTGGAATATGGCAGATCGGCCTGGATCAATTCTGCCATTTTTTGCTCGATTTTTTCAAGGTCTTCCGGGGTAAATGGGTGAGGCGTATCGAAATCGTAATAAAAGCCGCTTTCGACTGCCGGGCCAATAGCAATTTTTGTTCCGGGAAAAACATCCTGAACAGCCTGAGCCATGAGGTGAGATGTGCTATGGCGATAAATTTCCGCCCCTTCTTCACTGGCAAAGGTTACAATCTCGACAGCGCAATCCCGATCGAGTGGAGTCGCCAAATCATACAACACACCATCAATCTTTACGGCGAGCGCATCTTTTCCTAATCGAGAACTAATTTGTGATGCAAATTCTGCTGCGGTTATTCCCTGCTCAACCTGCTGAGTTGCCCCATCAGGAAGTGTCACATGAATAATCATAAGCTTTGCAAAAACCTTTACACAAAAAAATAATAGGCACGGGCGGTTTCGAACCGCCGACTTCTACCGCGTCAAGGTAGCGCTCTCCCCCTGAGCTACGTGCCTATATTCTTTAATAAGAAACGAATGTGGGATTTGTATATTTTCTGATTTCGCGATGACACTACGTATGACAGGGGAAACTTGTCAAGATAAAAGTTTAAAAATTTTTTGTTTTTCTGAAAGTCATCCGAACAAAAATATCTCTTGACAGACTCTCTCTATTCCCTGATAATAATACCAC
>PDWJ01000526.1_pt1 | contig 55799 bp, 49 predicted proteins | sample 1430881 | NCBI WGS metagenome assembly PDWJ01 (sample SAMN01162460, study PRJNA174530) | Oral metagenome, whole genome shotgun sequencing project. | biome: Marine environment; feature: Marine mammal; material: Swab sample of the gingival sulcus; isolation source: swab sample of gingival sulcus...
GGCTTGACTATATGTCAAGACACAAAGCTTTATTTAATTCAACCACATAGAACGCTAAGATGCCCAGGTATTGTTTTGAATAGCTTATTCTTTATTTAAACATGTGAATCAAATTCTGGGAATCCTCGTGTACCTAGTGTCTTGGTGGTTTATTTTTCACCACAATGACACGGGCTTGACTGTATCAAGACACAAAGCTTTGTTTAATTCAACCACATAGAACGCTAAGACGCCTAGGTATTGTTTTGAATAGCTTATTCTCTATTTAAACATGGGAATCAAGTTATGGGAGCCCTTGTGTACTTTGTGTCTTGGTGGTTTATTTTTTCTATCACAATGATATAGGCTTGACTGTATCAAGACACAAAGCTTTGTTTAATTCAACCACATAGAATGCTAAGATGCCCAGATATTGTTTTGAATAGCTTATTCTCTATTTGAACATGGGAATCAAATTCTGGGAATCCTCGTGTACCTAGTGTCTTGGTGGTTTATTTTTTCACCACAATGACACGGGCTTGACGTAGTCAAGACACAAAGTTGTGTTTAATTTTCACTGTATAAAAAACTACGGTTCCAAGTTGTTAACATGATAAGCCTCGTGTACCTGGTGGTTTATTTTTTCACACAATGACGCAAAGCTGCGTTTAACTCACAACTCCCTTCTAGTCAAAACTATTCGACTAACTCCAAATCAATACGTCTTCGTTTCGTAGAAACTTCGTAAATCCGGACGCGTACCTTATCTCCAAAGTTGAATGTTTTCTCTGTTTTGGAGCCAATAATCATGTATTGATCCGCATCGAAATAATAGCGATCACCTGGTAAATCTTGCAATGGAATCATTCCTTCACACTGATTTTCATCCATTTTCACAAACATTCCAAATTCAGCTACACCTGAAACAACACCATCAAACTCCTGTCCGATTTTATCCGACACAAACAACGTTTGGAAGAATTTCGTGCTTTCTCGTTCCGCTTCAACAGCTTTGCGTTCCATGCGTGAAATACGCTTACAAATATCATCCAGTTCGTTGTTGTACTGGTGCTTTTTCGACGTTAACGTTTCCTGCAGAATACGGTGAACAATCAAATCGGCGTAACGACGAATAGGAGAAGTGAAGTGCGTGTAAAAATCGAAAGCTAATCCGTAGTGACCAATGTTTTTCGTTTCATACGACGCTTTTGCCATCGAACGAATCGCCATAGATTGAATCAATGAGTATTCATTTTTATAACGAATATCGTTCAACAAAGCATTGATGTTTTTCGAAATTGCGTTCGGATTATCAGTATTGATTTCATATCCAAACTTGTTGATAAACATGTTGAACATCTCAATTTTGGCCGTATCTGGTTTATCGTGACATCGGTACACAAAAGGAATTTTAGATTCGCCTTTTCCTCGTTTTGAAATAAATGTGGCTACCGAACGATTGGCCAACAACATGAATTCCTCAATCAACTTATTTGCGTCTTTTGAGCGTTTAATCATGATCGATTCAGGATATCCTTCTTCATCCAAACGGAAACGAACTTCTTCCGATTCAATGTTCATGGCACCCGCTTTTAAACGCTTTTTTCGCAAAATTTTAGCGATTTTATCTAAAAGAAGGATTTCTTCTTTCATATCGCCATCGGCACCTTCAATAATTTCTTGTGCTTCTTCGTAGGTAAATCGTCGGTCCGAATGAATTACGGTTTTACCAAACCATTGGTTGTAGACTTTTCCATTTTCGTCCATTTCAACAACCGCTGAAAAACTAAATTTATCTTCATGTGGACGAAGGGAACAGGCCAAGTTAGATAACTGTTCCGGTAACATGGGAACAACGCGATCAACTAAATAAACAGAGTTCGATCGTTTCAAGGCTTCTGTATCCATGGCAGAACCAGGTCTTACGTAGTGTGAAACATCAGCAATGTGAATTCCTACCTCGATGTGTCCATTTTCCAATCGTTGAAATGACAAGGCATCATCAAAATCCTTTGCGTCTTGTGGATCAATGGTAAATGTGGTAATATCACGAAAATCGCGTCGCTTCGCGACTTCTTTTGGATCCAAATCAATGGTAACCGTTTCCGCTTCAGATAACACATCGTTTTCGAAACGAAAATCAAGTCCCTGATTCACCAAAATACTGATCATCTCATTATCATTACTCGAATTTTTACCGAGCAATTCTATGACTTCACCGTATGGATTATCTGCTGATTTTGGCCATTTTGTGATACGAACCAGTGCTTTTTCTCCATCTTTTGCTTTTTTCAGCTTCTCTTTTGGAATGAAGATATCGGTTCCAACACGCGAATTATCGGGAACTAAGAACCCATAATCTTTCGACAATTTTATTGTACCGACAAACTGCGTTCGTTCCCGTTCAATGATTTCAACAATTCGACCTTCTTTTCTCGATTTTCCGTGCTTCGTAATTTGCACTTTAACTTGATCTCCATCCAATCCTTGATTGGTTTGTGATGGAGGAATAAAAATATCCGAATCATCACCATCTACAACCACGTAACCTGCGCCACGCTGCGTCATATCTAGTGTTCCAGTAACATAATTCGTAGAACCACTCAACTTATACGTTCCATGACTCATCGATGAAATAAACTTTTCACGCTTGAGATCTTCCAGAATGGTATAGACGAGTTTACGTAGCGCTTTTTCTTTTACATCTATAAGGCTACAAACTTGTCGGTGATTTAACGTTGACTCAGGGTTTTCGGTGAAAACCTTTCGGATGATGTGAGAAAGGCTTCGACGAAGTTTCTCATTCCGCTTTTTTTTTGACATATTACTACGAAGGTACATTTAATTTAGAATAAATATAAAGCAGAGTTGAAAACAATTGATATTGTTTATTGATAACTTTGTTTAAAACCATAAACATGAAAGCAAGAGTAGAAAAAGCGCTCAATGAGCAAATAGAGAAAGAAGGACAATCGTCACAATTTTATTTAGCGATGGCTTCTTGGGCTGAGGTAGAAGGATTGAATGGAATTTCTCAGTTCATGTACAAGCAATCAGATGAAGAACGGTTTCACATGTTGAAATTGGTAAAGTTTGTGAATGAACGTGGAGGAAAAGCAATTATTCCTGGTTTCGAGACACCACCAGCGGAATTTGAATCGGTACTCAACGTATTCGAATTGTTGTTGAGCCATGAAATAAAAATTACAGAAAGCATCAACGAATTGGTAGAAGTTTGTTTGGAAGAGAAAGATTATCCAACGCACAACTTCATCCAATGGTACTTGTCGGAACAACTCGAAGAAGAAGCTTCTGCACGCACTATTTTAGATAAAGTAAAGCTGATTGGTGAAGACAAAGCAGGACTTTATTTATTCGATAGAGATTTAGAAAACGCAACAATTCAAGTTACTCCCGCAAATACAGTAGCTCCGGGAGCCTAAGAAGTCTTTGGTTTTTGGTATTTTAAACGTTCGATAACGAAATGAAAAAATACCTTGTTTATATTGTCTGTGCGCTTGCCTCATATACGAGTGTAGCGCAAAAGGAGTTTCGTTTCCGAAATTTCAGCATCAATGATGGACTTTCTCAGAGTTCTGTAACGGCTATTGTTCAAGACGAAAGCAATACCTTGTGGGTGGGAACACAAGATGGACTCAACCGTTTTGATGGTAGAACTTTCGAGGTGATTTCGGCAGATGGAACAGATGGACTTGAAAGTTCCTACATCAAGTGTGCGCTTGTTGATCAGAAAGGAAACTTGTGGTTTGGAACAAATAACGGTCTTACGTACTACGATCGACAAACCGAACAATTTCAAACCTTCTTTGTAAAGAAAGGAGAAGTCATTCAAATTGAAGATTTAGCGCTTTGCATCGACGGGAATTTATGGGTGGCATCAAGTGAAAATGGTCTTTACCGTTTTAATACACGCTCGTTTCAATTTACAAGTTTTCGTTCACAAATACCGTCGAGAAAAACAACGCACGTAAAAGTTACCGATAAAGGAATTGTTATCGTAGCGATGGCAGGCGGAGGTTTGTACTTTTACAATTCCGAAAAAGATACAGGCGTTGAAATTAGCGCTTATCAAACGCCATTTTCTTCGGTAAATCGACTCATTTTACGAGGTGATAACGAACTGCTTGTTGCTACAAACAGCGGTGTTTTTCGAGTTGACATTCAAAAAAAGTCCATTCACGACCAGTTTCCGAATCTTTTCAAGGAAATAGGAAAAATGGCGATCGCTGATGTGTACAAATATCCCGATCTCGGTTGGGTAATTGCCACAAAAAATCAGGGAATGTACCTTCTGAATAAAGATGGAAATATTCATCACAGTACGGAAGACATCTTTCAAAAAACATCCATTCTAACCAACGCGATTAACTTCATTTATCGTGATAATTCTGGTTACGTTTGGCTTGCCTCGCAAAGAGGATTGTCCGTGTTTGATCCGAATAAAGAGGAGTTCATGGGCGTAGGACCAAGCGGAAATGAGGAAACAGGAATTCCCGCGCCAAGTGTGTGGAGTTTTGCTGAAAGTCCTTCTGCTCGTTACATGTACATCGGAACAGATGAGGGAATTTCTCGCTACGATTCAAAAACACGAAAATTCCATCAGTTTTATCGAACTGAAAGAGCGGCAACCAACAACAATGAGATTTCTGTACTAGGTATTTTGCCAGTGAGCGATCGCAAAATTTTGGTAGCATGTACAGATGGTGCCTTTGAGTTGAATATAACATCGGAGGGATATGCCTACCAAAAGATCAAATATCCGTCAAAAGAGGTGGAGCAGATGCACCAGCGGTCGTATTCGCTGCTTCATTTGGAGGGGACATCGTACCTGATCACCACCAAAGAGGGTGCACTTGTGTATGACATTGAGTCGAAAAAAATGGAGGTGTTTACGCACAACTCGCGCAAACCAAAAACAACGATTTCTGCAGGAATTTGTCGTTTGGCATTTAAAGATAACAAGGGAAAAATTTGGCTCACCACCAGTACAGGCGGATTGAATGTGATGGAAAAGAAGGCGGAAAGCTGGGCCATCCATCCGTATGCGTACAACAAACAAATAAAGGCGGCTTCAAGAGATTACGTCACGTGTATGTATCATACAAAAGACGGACATTATTGGTTAGGAACCTTTGGATCTGGTTTACTTCATTGGAACGAGAAAACAAAGAAAGTAGTTGTCTACAACCAAAAAGACGGCTTACCCAATGATGTTATTTATGGTTTGCTTGCCGATAAAAAAGGAAATTTTTGGTTGAGTACGAACAAAGGATTGTGTCAATTCAATGCAAAAACAAAGAGGGTCCGAAATTACACGGAAACGCATGGTTTATTGAGTAATGAATTCAATAGTGGTGCGTATTTGTTGTCGTCAACGGGAAAAATGTATTTCGGTGGAATTTTTGGGTATACGTATTTCCATCCAGATGAAATTTCTAAGCCGAAACAGGCAATTAGCGTAACGTTCACGAAATTTAAATTGGAAAATGATTGGCTCAAACCGAAAGCAAACAGTATCCTCACACAACCCATTTCGGAAACATCAGAAATTGAATTATCGTACGAAAAAAGAAGTTTTACCCTTCGTTTTCAGCCTTCAGATTTAGCTCATCCAGAATTGGTGAACTACAAATATGAACTGGAAGGATCGGATGAAGGTGAAATTTTATTGGGAGCAGATAATGAAATTCATTTTAATGCCTTGGCACCAGGAAAATATGTGCTCAAAGTATATGCGCGATTGAATGACGGTCCGTGGAGCATTTATCCCGCGACGCTTACCATTCACGTTGGTGCTCCATTTTGGCAAACCTTGTGGTTTTGGTTGATTGTGGCTGTTATTGCATTAATCATTATTCGTTGGTTTGTGCGCAGAAGAATTGATTCAGCACGACGTGAACAAGTTCGCTTGGAAATGAAAATTCACGATCGAACACGCGAAATTCAAGAACAAAACATCAAAATAGACGAGCAACGAAAGAAAATCGAAGAAGAGAAAAACAAGGTTGTTCGTCAGCAAAAATTGCTTCAGATCGAGAAAGATAAAACAGAAAAGCTCCTCCAAAATGTGATTCCTGCCTCTACGGCAGAAGAGTTGAAAAAACGAGGAAAAGCGAGGGCTCGTGCCTACACGAAGGTATCGGTATTGTTCACAGACTTTGTTGGGTTTACCAAGATTTCAGACCGAATGAAACCAACGGAACTCGTTAAGAAGTTGGACGTTTACTTTACCAAGTTTGATGAAATCATCGTAAATAACAACCTCGAGAAAATCAAAACGATTGGTGATGCGTACATGTGTGCCGGAGGTGTTCCTGTGCGTAACAATACCAACCCAATTGATACGTGTTTGGCGGCACTTGAAATTCAAGCCTACATGGAAAAACGCAAAAATGATGCGATTGCCAACGGTAGAGAATATTGGGAGTTGCGTTTGGGCATCAATACAGGAGAAGTAACGGCAGGAGTGATTGGTAGTGAGCGTTTGGCGTACGATATCTGGGGAGCAACGGTTAATCAAGCACAGCGAATGGAAATGCTGGGTGAGCCGGGAAAAATAACCATTTCAGGATCTACCTTCCAACTGATTGAACCGTACTTTGAATGTACATTCAAGGGAAAAGCACAATCGAAAAGCCGTGGGTTGATCGATATGTATACCGTCGATCGTATTAAACCTGAACTTTCGATTGGAGGAGAAGGAATTCGTCCCAACGAGCGCTTCAACCAGATTGTGAACCTCCACTTATACAGTTCGATCAATTACTACAAAGCAGAGAGACACATTATTCAGTTGCTCGAAAAACGCTTATCGAAGAACTTGCATTATCACAGTATCGCACACACGAAAGATGTTGTTTCAGCTGTTGAACGTATCGCCTTATTAGAAGGAGTAACCGATGAGGGATTGTTTTTATTGAAATCGGCAGCAACGTATCACGATGCTGGATTTATCGAACAGTATGATAAAAACGAGCCCATTGGTGTGCGCTTGGCAGGTGAAATTCTACCGAAATACGGTTATACAGATGTTCACATCGACCGCATCAAAGAGTTGATCTATGTGACGGAGATTCCGCATAAGCCGAAAAACCTTCTCGAAGAAATCATTTGTGATGCCGATTTGGATTATCTCGGGCGCGATGACTTCCATGAAATTGCAGACAAGCTCCGACGTGAGCTCAAAGAGCACGGAAAGATTGAAAGCGACCGCCAGTGGGACGAGATTCAAGTGGTGTTCCTCAAAAAGCATAAATACTTCACCAAAACGGCCATTAAAACGCGTAAGAAGAAGAAAAAACAAAACTTGAAGGAAGTACAAGAGCGTTTGGCAAAGAATGAATACAATGATTAAAATCATCGTCTAATTTGAAAGGCTGTTTTCTTTTTTCAATGGGTGTGATCGCAGTAGCTACAGGATGTAATCAAACATCAGATGTCATAACAGGTAAGGGCGAATTTTGATCATCAAGAACGGTTCCAACCGAAGAAGATAGAAGGTGTGTTGTCCAACGATTCCTGTCGTAACAGAACTTAAAATTGTAGCAAAAAAGAAACCCTATCAATCAAAAGACTGACAGGGTTTTTAGTATTCTTAAAGTAATACGCTTATCCGTTGAAATCAACAGCTAATGTATTCAATCCTTCAATTGGGTTCACAATCAATGCAGGAATTTGAGCATCGTTTGTAATGATGTATTCTTCATGACTTGCTGTCAAAACACCCAAAACGTTGTTTTTATTTAAGTTCATGATAGCGATCAAATCAGCGTCGATGCTTACAGCGTGCTTCACAACAGCTTTATCGAATCCTCCACTTGAAACAATTGTTGCAGTTACTTCAATATCGCGCTCAGAGAAGTATTTCTTCGCAAATTGAATGTTTGCTTTCACTTGATGATTCAAGAACTCGTCACTTTCTTCAGGAGTAATTACGTGTACTTTCGACTTGAAGTACGTTGCGATATTGGCAACAATCGCCAATTTTTGCTTTGTTTCTTTGTTTAAATCCAATGGAACTACGATATCATCGTAACCAGTTTCCTTTGGTGTTTTTTCTTGTACCACAACAAAGGGAGTAGTAGAGTGTGTGATCACTTTTAAGGCATTCATTCCTGTTAAGTGCTGCCATCCATGTGTTCCATGAGTTCCCATGAAAATCAATTCAGCATGGTGCTCAGCAGCGAAATCACCGATATCTTCAAAAATATTTCCTACACGAACAGATGCAACTAATCGCACATCATCAGATCGTTTAGCAATAAGTTCCTTCAACTTTGTTTCAGCAGAACTGATATCCTTATTCTTACTTACAACGTGGAGTAAGTAAATGTCTGCTCCAAGGGGTTTAGCCGTAGCTATTGCATGTTCCAAAGCGACATTAGCAACTTCGGTAAAATCGTGAGGAACAATAAAATTTTTAGGTTTCATAAAATCGGGTTCTAATTTTCGGTTTTGCAGTCTAAGTAGCAAATATAATAATAAGCAAAATTAACGAACTTAAAAACCTGAAATATCGAGAGATTTAAACAATAAAAAGAGTAAAAACCTCAGATTATAGGTAAAAGGCTGGCTTTCTTAACAGTTTTATTATCACTATGAAAGGGAAGAAATTAACTTATTCAGCATTCAAGTGCGTATTCTTCAGGAGTTTTCTGCGCATATAACGCTTAATAATGGCATTGGCTAAAACAACAGCTACAATAATGAAAGAACCAATATAGAACTGCGTTCCCATAATTTTGTTTTCATTCAAGATGACAATCGCGAGTAGAATTGTGTAAACGGGTTCCATGTTGATGCTCAAGGAAACAGTAAATGCGCCGAGTCGCTTTGTGAGTTCAACCGTTACCAAAAAGGCAAAAGAGGTACACAGTAACCCTAAAAAGAGTAGCCAAAGAATATCTTCTGTTGAGAGTTGAAATAATTCTGGAGTCAATTCTCCTCGAAATAAGAGAATGATCGTTAGAAAGACTCCACCGATCACCATTTCATAGAAGGTAATTTTTGAAGGAGCCATTGTTTGTGCCATCTTTCCATTCATTACGGAAAAAATGGCAGCCATTAGCGCAGAAACCAAGCCATATGCTAATGCGATATAGTCTTGAGCGCTAAAATCTTCTGAAACGAAATAGATTCCATAAATAACAACAAGTCCCATCACGACTTCCGTCCACGAAAGGCGGCGTTTCATTACTAAGGGTTCCAGCCAAGAAACGTGAATGGTGGTGGTAGATAAACAGAGAATGCCGAGCGAAGCAGTGGAGAGGTCAATGGCCATGTAAAAGGTGACCCAGTGCAGCATAACCACAATTCCAACTAAGGCAAGCATAAAAAACTCTCGTGGGGATTTGAGTTTCAATGAGCGTTTCATTAACGGCAAAACAATGCCCAAAGATGCCGCGGCAATTAGCACGCGATACCACACAATCGGAATGGGAGGGATAGAAATGATTTTCCCCAGAATTCCCGTAAAACCCCACATTAAAATGATGAGGTGAAGTAAGATGTGGTATTTGAACTTCCCAAACATTGCGCGAATTTACGAAAAAGGGTATTTCAAGGTTTCCAAAAAAAGAAACAAAAAAACGCCCTCAAACAATCGTTCGAGGGCGCTTCAATCAAGTACGGTGAAGGTCTTACTTCATCAATTTTTTCCGCTTCGCATCCAATTTATTCTGTTTTTCATCCAGTTTTGAATGTTCCTCTTGCAATTTTTCCTGCTCCGTTTTTAGTTTATCCAGATTTTTTCCCTTTGCAATTTTCTTGTCAAGCTTCTTTTGCTTGCTGTCCAATTTCGCACGGGCATCATCAATCTTTTTCTGCTCAGCATCTAGCTTATCGATTTTCTTTTGAAGTGCTTCCGCTTTCTTCGCTTCCTTTTCGATGGCTTTTTGCTCTTTTTCCGCTTCCTTTTGTGCCTTTTCGGCTTCTTTTTGCGCTTTCTCAGCTTCTTTCTGAGCTTTTTCCGCCTCTTTTTTAGCTTCTTCTTCCGCTTTTTGTGCCTTTTCTTCGGCCTTAGCTTGTTCCTTCGCTTCTTTCGCTTCTTCTGCAGCGCGATCTTTCTCTTCTTTCAAGGCTTTTTCCTTTTCCTTGGCTGCTTTTTCCGCTTCTTTCGCTGCTTCCTTTTGCGCTTTCTGTGCCTTTTCCGCTTCTTTTTCTGCGGCAGAAGCATCTATTTCCTCCATCTTCTTCGCTTCCTCTTCTTCGAGTGCTTTCAAGCGTGCTTCTTGCTCTTCTTGACGTTTACGCATTTCAGCTTCACGGTCTGCCTGACCTTCGTTGAGTTGTGCTTCCTGCTCTGCTTTGCGCTTTTCGATTTCCTGGCGTTGCGCTTCCATTTCTTTTTCCTTTGCTTCGGTTTCAGCGCGCGTAGCTTCCGTTTCCTTTTGCTGCTCTTCGGTTACGGTTTTAACTTCACTTGTTTCCTGTTGAAGTTGCTCTTGACGCTCTTTCGCTTCAGCCATGCGCTTCTCGTACTCCTCTTTCGATTCGTTTTCACCTTGGATTTTCTCGTTGAGCTTTTCTTCAGTTGCTTCGGCATCAGCTTGTATTTCCGTTAAGGCCGCCGATTTGCTTTTCAAAGCAAACCCAACATTTCCTCCGTCCGATAAAACAACCGCTTCTTTCTTATCTGTCTTGTAGAGTCGGTGATAGACTTCAATATTAACAGCCTCACCATTGTAGGTAGGTAGTTTAATGGCAACAACGCCCATTTCGTTTGTGGTTCCAGCCGCAACTACTGTTTTATCGTTCACAACTTTAACAAGTGCGCCCGCAACAGGATTCCCTTCGCTAGTTACTGTAATGGTTACAGAAACCGCATCTTTCTCTACCTTCTCAACAAGCGTTGATTTTTCAATTGTTGCTGCCATACTTCCAAAAGAAGCCATGAACAACGAAACAAGAATGTATACTTTTTTCATTTGTTTTTGTTTATCGGTACCTTATACCTAAGTTCAATTTTAACATGCGTTCAGAATGCAGACTTAAAGTAAGTAGCATACAAGGGATATTCCATGGAAAAACGCCTTTTTTCGTCAAACCGCATAAAAAAGCGGTTATTATTTCTAAACTTTTTCCAAAAAGCCTCTCTTCCGTTAAATGAAAGAGTTGCCGAAATATCGGTCTGAGGTTAAAAATAAGGAAAACCGAGTTCGTTCGCTGAAAGGAAGCCAAAAATTATTCCAAATTTTCCACTACTTTTGAATTATGCGCTTTTCAGAGGTTGTTGGACATGGAGAATTGAAGGCTGATTTGATCAAAGAAGTCAATCAGGATCACATCAGTCATGCACAACTTTTCATAGGAAAACCCGGTTATGGGACACTTCCACTAGCGCTCGCGTTCGTTCAGTACATGTTCTGCGAAAAAAAGCAGGAAAACGATAGTTGTGGTGAATGTCAATCGTGTAAAAAAGTCGCCAAGTTACAGCATCCAGATTTACACTTTTCGTTTCCAACGGTTCAAACGGTAAGCAAGATTGCTGATGGAGTGATTTCCGAGTGGCGCGAACTGATTTCAGAATCTCCTTATTTCGATTTGAACGACTGGATCAAGCGAATGGATCCAAAAGAACGAAAACCAATTATTGGTAAAGACGAAAGTCAGGAAATTATCAAAAAACTGAACCTCCGTTCCTACGAGGGAGGGTACAAGGTGATGATGATTTGGATGGCGGAAGAAATGAACCAGTCTAGTGCGAATAAACTCCTAAAAATATTGGAGGAACCGCCTGGAAACACGCTTTTTCTGTTGATTTCCGAGAATGAAGAAACAATGCTTCAAACCATTTTGTCGCGAACGCAAAAAGTGAGAGTACCGCGCATCAAAATGGAAGATTTGAGCGTGTATTTGCGACAACATAAAAATCAATCGGCTGGAAATGCAGACAGTATTGCATCCCGAGCAGATGGCGACTTGATTGAAGCAATGGAGTTTTTGGGTGATCATGCCGAGCAAGATGAAAATCGCGAGCAGTTCATTCAACTCATGCGGGTGTGTTACAAAAAAAATGTGCTCGAAATGATGGATTGGTCGGAAGAAATAAGTCACAAAAGCCGCGAATTTCAAAAGGTGTTCTTGAAATATGCACTTCACATGTTCCGACAAAGCTTGTTGAAGAACTATACGGAAGATACACTCACACGTGTTTCGGATGAAGAAGATGCTTTTTTGAGCAAATTTGCTCGTTTCATTACGGGAAATAACATTGCGAGTTTTTTGGAAACCTTCAGTGATGCCCATTACCACATTGAGCGAAATGCCAATCCGAAAATTTTGTTCACGCAGTTGTGCTTCGAAGTGATGCGCTACATCCATAAGGCGTAAGCAACAGCGTCACATTCATCCTTATCTATTCACAACACACCTTTCAAATCTTCACCAAGGGGATGAATTCAATGAATAATTAATTGAGTACCTTTATACCAAAGTAAAAGAACTATGGGTTGTACCAGTTGCGGCAGTGGAGGTGGAACTCCAGGCGGATGTAAGAATAACGGTACTTGTAGTTCTGGCGGATGTAACAAATTAGAGGTGTACGATTGGTTGGCCAATATGGAACAACCAAACGGACAAACACCTTTTGATATAGTAGAAGTTCGGTTCAAAAATAGCCGAAAAGGATTTTACCGAAATACAAAGAACCTGTCTCTGCACGTTGGAGATGTTCTAATTGTTGAGGGAAGTCCAGGAAAAGACATTGGTGTCGTATCAGTTGTTGGTGAACTCGCCAGAATTCAAGTGAGGAAGAAAGCTCCAGGCTTTAAGCCGATGGAGGCAAAACGAATCTTGCGCATTGCAGAGCAAGAAGATATTGATCGTTGGATCAAAGCGCGAACACTCGAGAAAGAAGCCATTTACAAGGCACGAACGCTTGCAGTGAATCTAAAGTTAGAAATGAAAATTTCTGATGTAGAATACCAAGGAGATCTAACGAAAGCAGTTTTCTATTATACGGCAGACGGTAGAGTCGATTTCCGTCAGTTGATCAAAGACATGGCGGAGGTGTTCAAAGTGCGTATTGAAATGCGTCAGATTGGTGCTCGTCAAGAAGCTGCTCGTTTGGGTGGAATTGGGTCGTGTGGAAGAGAATTGTGTTGTTCGACATGGTTAACAGACTTCCGATCGGTTTCAACTTCAGCGGCGCGTTATCAGCAGTTATCGTTGAATCCGCAAAAGCTTGCAGGACAATGTGGAAAGCTCAAATGTTGTTTGAACTATGAGTTGGACATGTACCTCGATGCAATCAAAGCATTTCCGAAAGGAGACGTGAAGCTACGCACCGAAAAAGGAACAGCCATTCACATCAAAACGGATGTATTTAAGCAGCAAATGTGGTATGCATACGAAGGTGAATTTGGCGGAGGATTGATTCCTCTTCACCCAGATCGTGTACGGGAAATCCTTCGAATCAATCGCGATGGTAAAAAACCTGCTGACCTTACGGAATATGTGGATGTAGTTGAGGTAGAAGTAGAGCCAGATTACGAAAATGCAATGGGTCAAGACAGCCTTAATCGCTTTGAACATATCTTCAAAAAGAAGCGTAAAAAAGGAAACAGGTCGAAATCCAATAATAGAAATCGAAGCCGTAACAACAACCAAGCGGACGATAAGTCAGGTAATGCAAAACCGCAAAATAATGCGAAGCAAAAGCCGCAATCGAACGAAGGGAAACCAGCATCGACAAAAAATAAGCGTAGACGCCCACCAAAAAAGCAAGGTCAAAAACCGGCTGGAGAAAAGCAGAATACGCCCAAAGCGGAAACAGGAGAAAAACCAAAACCGCGAAATAGAAATAATAACAGACGAAGAAAACCGAAGAATAACAACGGTGAAAATGCAACTAAGAAATAGCATATGGATTTTCGTATTGGGGCTGCTACTCTTCTCGTGTAGCGAACAACCCCTTTACGAAGAGGTCGTTTCATTTGATAACCGCGAATGGAAGCAGGATGTGAAGCCAACGTATACCTTCGAAGTGGAAGACGCTTCAAAAGTGTACGATTTTACGCTTTCTCTGCGCACAAGCACGGATTATCAGTATAGCAACTTGTGGATTTTCATGAAAACCATTACACCAGATGGAACAGTTGCGCGCGAACCTTTCGAAATTATCATCACAAATGATGATGGTTCTTGGGTGGGCGAGAAGTCGGGTTCCGTTGTTACAACTCCGTTGTATTTCAGAAGTCGGAAGTTGCCCAAAAAAGGAAAATATACCTTTACGATTGAACAAGGAATCACTCAATCAACCGTTGATGAAGTTCTTGACCTAGGTTTTCGCGTAGAGGAGAGTAAAGGAGAGCAATAATTCTTCCCTTCGAAAACCACAATTTTTTCCTTTTACCACTTCCTAGCTTGACGTCGTCAGGCAAATAGGCTTGTTAATTGAACCACGGAGCTTTATGTGAGCACGTGACATATAGATAAAAACAATGATTCAATAATAATATTCAATAATATTTATAATAGGTTCCGTTTACTTTTGCTGAAACAATTCAAGTATCACAAATACGGAATTTATGAAAACAATCATTACTTTATTCAGTCTAATCGTCACTTATTCGGTAAGTGCACAAAACAGCGCATCAACTATGAGTAAATGTCCATTTCCTCACGGAAACAAAACAGAAAACAGCGGTCATGCACACGCAGAAGCGAAATCATCAGAAGCATCAAGAGACCGTACAACGAACAAAGATTGGTGGCCCAACCAGTTGGATTTAACCGTTCTACGTACCAATTCGATGCTTTCGAACCCAATGGAAGCAGATTTCGATTATGCAGAAGCATTTCAAACGCTCAATTACGATTCACTAAAGAGTGACATCGAAAAAGTATTGACAGATTCACAAGATTGGTGGCCTGCCGATTTTGGAAATTACGGACCATTGTTCATTCGAATGGCTTGGCACAGTGCCGGAACCTACAGAACAGGTGATGGTAGAGGAGGAGCCAGTGAAGGACAACAACGCTTTGCTCCACTTAACAGCTGGCCAGATAACGGAAACTTAGACAAAGCAAGACGTTTGTTGTGGCCTGTGAAACAGAAGTATGGAAGTAAGATTTCTTGGGCCGATTTAATGATTCTCACAGGGAACGTAGCACTCGAATCAATGGGATTTGAAACGATTGGTTTTGCTGGTGGTCGTGCCGATGTTTGGGAGCCTCAAAGTAATGTTTACTGGGGAATGGAAAACGAATGGTTAGGAGACAAGCGTTACCATGGAGATCGAGAATTGGAAAATCCGTTAGCAGCGGTTCAAATGGGGTTGATTTACGTGAATCCAGAAGGACCAAACGGAAATCCAGATCCAAAATTGGCAGCAATTGATATCAGAGAAACATTCGCACGAATGGGAATGAACGATGAAGAAACAGTTGCGCTGATTGCAGGAGGTCACAGCTTTGGAAAAACGCACGGAGCAGCACCAGCATCTCACGTTGGACCAGAACCAGAAGCGGCACCAATCGAAGAGCAAGGATTCGGATGGAAAAATGATTACAAGTCAGGAAAAGGAACAGATGCCATTACTTCAGGATTGGAAGTAACATGGACAATGACGCCGACGCAATGGAGTCACCAATTCCTTACGCTTCTTTTCAATAACGAGTGGGAATTAACAAAAAGTCCAGCTGGAGCACACCAATGGGTTGCGAAGGATTCAAAGTCTTCCGTTCCAGATGCATTTGATTCAGAAAAGAGACACAAACCAACAATGCTTACAACGGATTTATCCCTTCGTTATGATCCAATCTACGAAGAGATTTCCAAACGATTCTTAGAAAACCCTGAAGCGTTCGAAAAAGCATTTGCTGAGGCGTGGTTCAAATTGACGCACCGTGATATGGGACCAAAGTCATTGTACTTAGGACCTGAAGTTCCGAAAGAAGATTTCGTTTGGCAAGATCCAATTCCAGCAGTTGATCACAAATTAGTGGATGCAAATGATATTGAATCATTGAAAACATCCATTCTGAATTCGGGATTGTCAAACAATGAGTTGATTTCTACAGCGTGGGCATCAGCATCAACATTCCGAGGTTCAGACAAAAGAGGAGGAGCGAACGGTGCTCGTATTCGTTTGGAACCACAGAGAAACTGGGAAGTAAACAATCCAGAACAACTCGAAAAAGTACTGTCAAAATTGGAAGTTATTCAGAAGGAATTCAACGAGAATAACGGAGACAAAAAAGTGTCGATGGCAGATTTAATCGTCTTGGCAGGTTCTGTTGGAGTAGAACAAGCGGCGAAAAAAGGAGGTTACGATGTTGAAGTGCCATTCACACCTGGTAGAATGGATGCTTCACAAGAGCAAACAGATGTAAATTCAATTGCATTCCTCGAGCCACAGGCAGATGGATTCAGAAATTACAAGAAAACGCAATACACCTTAACAACAGAAGAGTTGTTGGTAGATAAAGCACAGTTGCTAACACTAACCGCACCAGAAATGACTGTTTTAGTTGGTGGAATGCGAATGCTTGATGTAAACCATAACGGAACAAAACACGGACAGCTTACACAAAATGTCGGAGCACTTTCCAACGACTTTTTTGTGAACTTGATGAGTATGGATGTGGAATGGGAAGCTGCATCTGAAGACCGCGAAGTATTTGAGGGAAAAAACAGAAAAACGGGAGAAGTGCAGTGGACAGCTACTCGTGCAGACTTGATTTTCGGTTCTAACTCAGAATTGAGAGCGCTCGCAGAAGTTTATGCTAGCTCCGATGCGAAAGAAAAGTTTGTAAACGACTTTGTAGATGCGTGGGTGAAAGTAATGAACCTAGATCGTTTTGATTTAAAATAGACAATAAGGTAAAAACGAAGGAGCCGATCTGTTCGCAGGTCGGCTTTTTTATTGAACCATTAGTTCGCTCCCTTCTAAGAGAATAAGTAACCTGTAGAAAGAAGTTTTAGAGCTTGTATCCGTAGGATAGAGAAATCACATGGCGCAAATCACGACCGTATTCGAATCGCTTATCCAACTGATATTTTGCCGAAAACTTGTGAGGTCCATCCAATTCGAGAGATGTACCCATCGCAATTCGAATTTTTGAAAAGCCACGGTCTGGTCCGTATTCGGGAGCATAGAACAACTCTGCAGAAAACAAAGGAGTAAACAGGCTATTGTTGATGTCGTATTTCACACTTCCCTTTAAACGAAACGCTTGATCTAAATCGGGATCGAAATCAGTCGAATTTCCTAAGCGATTAAACGCATACTGATAGCGCAAACGACCATCAATCTCAAAACGGTCAATAGACTCTTCAACATTCGCATTAAAGTTGATTCGGTGTCCACTAATCATGTTCCCGTAATCGTCTTTATCCAAAATAAAACGATAGTCAATTGATGGGCGAAACCACTTTTTCACTTTGTACTCTACACCAAATTGAGGGAAAAACGTTTCCAGGCCATTATTGCCAAACCGAGAGTTGATGTCGACAGACCATTTTGTTCTTTTTACCAACTTTCCAGACGTCCCAAGCTCAGTCCACACTTGAAATTCGTGTTGAGAATAGGCCGAAAGTCCGACAAAAATGAATGCTAAGAGTGCAAGGTGTTTCATAAGATCTGTTAGTCGATAATGTCAATAACCCCTACATCTACCGTTGATTTGTTATCTGTAATTTCTACCGTTTTAATAACAGCTTCTTTTCCGCTAGGACAAGAATTACAATCCTGATAAACAAAGACTTGATATGTTCCTTTTTGAAGGTATTTGAATTCAAAACTACCGTCATATGATGTTTTCAAATCATCATCGTAAAACGTCCCTTCATCCCCGTATATAAGGAAAACATCTTCATCTGGGGCATCGTACTCGTTGATAATATTACCGCCAACATCATACTTTTTTACATGGACTGTTCCCTTGATTGTTGAAGAACCTCCAGGGCCCTCAACTTTTGCACAAGAGAATAAAACAAATGCGCTCATTGCGATAAGCGAAATAGGGAAGGCTCGTTGAATTAATTTCATAGGTCATTCAATTAAAAGTACTTGGGCTTACAACTATAAGCTCCAAAATTTCGTCATAAATATAGTAAAACACCAATATATTTAGTAACATTGGTTTAACGGTTTATTAACAAACTGGCTTCAAACTTATGTAAACCTTCTTAACTTAGCTATGCGAGTAACTATAACATTGAAAATAGCAATTGCTTGTGCAGTGCTGTTTCTTTCTAATAACACCAGCGCTCAAATTGTCATTAATGAATATTCTTGTTCCAACATGAACGGAATAACAGATGCCTTTGGTGAGCGAGAAGATTGGGTGGAATTGTATAATGCCACAGCCAGTCCTGTTGATATCTCTGGATTCTTTCTTTCTGATAAATCAGGAAACATGTTGAAATGGGAAGTTCCTGCAGGAGTTTCTGTTCCAGCAAATGGATATACCATGGTTTTCGGATCGAAGCGAAATACAGTGTCTGGAGCAGAATTACACCCTGATTTTTCATGGGCTCAAACAAAAGGTGAGTGGATCATCCTCTCGAATGACCTCGGAAACGTGGTAGATTCCATCCGAATTGTACACATGACCAAAGAGGATCACTCGGTTGGTCGGTCAACAGACGGCGCTTCAGATTGGAGATTGTTCACAACACCAACGCCAAACGCGGCAAACGTTGGAGCACAACCATTCTATACACCAAAACCTGTAATGGACCTCGCACCAGGGTTTTATACTGGAGCGCAAACGGTTTCTATTTCATGTGCTGAGCCAGGAGCAACAATTCGATATACACTCGATGGCTCAACGCCGACCGCTGGATCTACAGCTTATTCGGGCCCAATCAATATTACAACAACAACAGTTGTTCGAGCGAAAGCATTTGGTGCAAACGAACCAAGTTTCAATGAAACAAATACGTATTTCATCGATGTTACTCACCCCATTCCAGTAATGTCGATTTGTTCGGATGATGTCTACGACTTACTGGCCAATGGAAATCAATTTGGAGGAAATGACGTCGTAGGAAGCTCTGAAATTTTTGAACAAGACGGAACCTTTATCGATGAAGGAGAAGGAGACTTCAACGAGCACGGAAATGATTCATGGGCATATGATCAACGTGGATTTGATTTGATTTTACGCGATCAATTTGGGTACAACGGGGATTTCGAACACCAAATCTTTCCAGAAAAAACACGTGATGAATTCCAACGACTTATCATGAAGCCTGCTGCAAATGATAACTATCCATTCGAAAATGGTGCGCACATCCGTGATGCCTTCGTGCATACGCTTTCGGATCGTGCCGATATGAAACTCAACGAGCGAACTTGGCGTCCTTGTGTGTTGTACCTAAACGGCGAGTATTGGGGAGTGTATGAGTTTAGAGAAAAAGTGGATGATCACGATTTTACAAGTTATTACTACGATCAAGGAAAATACGACCTACAATACCTAAAAACATGGGGAGGAACTTGGTCTGAATATGGAGGAGCACAAGCGCAAACAGATTGGGATGATTTGGTTGCATACATTCTTTCCAATGATTTATCCGTTCCTGCGAATTTCGATTACGTAGACAGCCAATTGAACTGGAAATCGTTGTGTGATTACTTCATGTTGAACTCTTACATCGTTTCACAAGATTGGTTGAACTGGAACACGGCTTGGTGGCGCGGAATGAATCCAAATGGAGACAAGAAGAAATGGCGCTATACACTTTGGGATATGGACGCATCTTTTGGTCACTACGTGAATTACACAGGGATTCCCGACCCATCGGCAAATGCAGATCCATGTAACGCAGAAGGGCTGCCGAACCCTGGAGGGCAAGGTCATACGGATATTTTGGTAAAATTGATGGCGGATACAGCTATCGTAGAGCAATACTATATCACTCGTTACATCGATTTGATCAACACCGATTTCTCATGTGTGGAGATGAATACATTGCTCGATAGCATGATCAACGAAATTCAGCCTGAAATGAATGCTCAGGTGGCAACTTGGGGAGGAACGTATGCCGGTTGGGAAACAGCCGTTCAAACGCTACGTGATTTTATCGATGAGCGCTGCTTAGCCTTAGAACAAGGGTTAATTGGCTGCTACGATCTAACAGGACCTTACGATGTGACATTCGATGTTGACCCTCCAGGTGCTGGAGAAATCAAAGTCAATTCTATTTGGCAAAACTCGTTCCCATGGACGGCGAGTTACTTTGGAGGAATTCAAACGAACACCATCGCCCGTGCATATTCTGGTTATGTGTTTGATTATTGGTCTTACACGACAGGCCCAATGTTGAGTCCTGATGTGAAAGATACCAATGGAATTATGATTGCAGGTCCAGAAAACATTACGGCTCACTTCCGTCCAATTGGAACTCCTCCAGGAGCATCAGAGGATGGAATTCATGTTCCAACAGGATTCAGTCCGAATGGCGATGGAAAAAATGAAATGTTCTCAATTATCGTCGGTCCCGATGTGGAAAGCTTTACATTCTTTGTATACGACCGTTGGGGAAATAGAATTGTACACGCAAAAGATGACGCCTACTTTACATGGGATGGAACATTCAATGGGGAACCTGTTAACGCGGGAGTTTACCCATACATGTACGAAGTAGAATTTACCGATGGAACGCATGAATGGCATTCTGGTAACATCACTGTAATCCGATAAAGATGAAAAAAGCACTCATACTCACACTTGCGTTTTTCGCTTACCAGCCATTAAACGCACAAGATTTACACTTTTCACAAACGGCACAAACACCGTTGTTGATTAACCCAGGAGCTGCTGGAGTATTCGATGGTTGGGAACGTGTCAACATTAATCACCGAAACCAGTGGTTGGGCGCAGGAACGCAGTTCATGACAACATCAATTGCGGCAGATGTTAACTTATGGAAGTCTGACTTCAACGATCGTGCACATGCAGGACTGGGAGTGATGTTCTACAATGATATCGGAGGAGATTCTCGTTTTGGAAGCCAAGTGGGATCGCTTACCTTGAGCGGTATTGTTCCGATGGGAAGATCAGGACACATTTTATCTGCCGGCGTTCAAGGTGGATTTGGACAGCGCAAAGCAGATTTGTCGAACGTAACGTTTATGAATCAGTGGGATGGATCATCGTTTGACCCGAACATTTTAAGCGGAGAAGCAAACACAGTAACATCCTTTGCGTACATGGATGCATCAGCAGGATTGTACTATGTGTACGATGGAGGTCAAAACACCTTCGCTCGAAATGAAGACTTCAAATTTCAATTAGGCGTAGCGGGTTATCACTTAAACCGACCAGAGTTGAAGTATACCAATGGCGTTTCAACAGATCGCTTACACCGAAAATTTGTGGCGAATGCTGGAGTTGTTGCAGATATTCCCGCGACAGTTTTCGCAATCGATGGTTCTGTGGTTCAATTTGTACAAGGAGGACATTACGAAACACTCTTGGGAATGATGCTTCGTTACCGCTTCGAAAACGCTACAAAGATCACCGGAAATAGCCACGATGCCTTTGTTGGACTGGGTTGCTACGCACGCATCAGAGACGGTATTATTCCATCTGTTATGGTGGATTGGAGAGGCTTCCAGTTTGGAATGTCTTACGATATAACTTTATCTGCATTGAGAAATGCATACCGCGGAGGATCTTTAGAATTCTCTTTATCGTACGTGAATAGAAATGATGCGTTGTTCAAAACGCGCGGACGAAGATTGTAAGATAGATTTTTGATGGTTCGATTTCAATTTGTTCTGCTAACACTTTTTCTAATCGGACAAAGCTGCTCAGGAGAAGATAAATCTGTTACTCCTTCCACGGACCTAAATGAGTTGAAGAATTTTGTCAACCTTGAAAAGTATATGCCCAATAAGGCTAAGTGGATCTACTCTAAAATAGGTAATGCTTCAGACCGTATTCCTGGCCCAACAGATTATGTTTTTAAAGCAGAAATGCAATTTTCACCGAAGACAATAGAACAAATTAGACAAGACTATCTTTTATTTTCAGTAGCTCCAAAACCCTTTTTTAAAGAAGATTTTCAGTTTGAATGGTTAAGCAAAACTCAAACGAATAAACTCGATTCAGACAATTTTTTCGTGTATGTACCTGTACTTTTCGGAGTAAAGGAAAAAGCAAGTTTTATTATTCTTGACAACAAAACGGTTTTGCTTCGTTATTCGACCAGTTAGATGTTGTCAAAAGCAAAGACGTGCGAACTCAACTTCGCTCTATAGTTCAGAATTGTCACTATCCTCTCTTCAACGAGCGGAAGAAAGCAAAAATGCGCTTGTGAAAGAAAGCGAAAAGCAAAACGTACGGGATTAACATCAAAATGATAATACCGTAATTGATGTTACTTCCGAATGCATTTTCATCCAATTCACTGCCTTGCTCAGTAAGAAGCTTACACTGTGAGCATCCCTGTCCAAAAGCAAAATCCACTATAAAAAGTGCGATGATAACGAGTGTGATTAATTTCAACTGTTTCATACTACAAAATTACGGTTTTTCTCAGATATATGAATCTTCGAATAAACGGATTGTGTCAATACCTGAACGGCACTATTCACCTTAAAAAAATCATGTAAATTTGTTGTTATGAAAATAGCTGTAGTTGGTGTAGCATTGGTGTTCGCGTTCGTTTCGTGTAACACAGAAGAAAAGAAAACAGAAACCCTCTCATTGGAGAAGGCCATTGAAAAATACCCAGATAGTGTTGAGTTGATTGTGAAACGTGGACGCGACCGTTTGGATAATTTCGATTTCAAATGGGCAATGTCTGATGCAGCCATGGCATTTCGACTCGATAGCAATAATTTGGTTGTGAAGAAGTTTTACGCTGATGTACTCAATAATCGACCAGATCGCAGCAGTGAGGATATTTACATTGCACAGCGGCATTACCATGAATTACTCAAGAAAGATCCAAAAAATCAAGAGTTATTGGTGAGCTTAGCTTCAACCTACAGCATGCTTCAAGATTTTGAAAAAGCATTTGAGTACATCAACAATGCATTGAAAATTGACCCACGTTACCGTGAAGCGTATCAGCTAAAAGGATCAATCTACCGAGCATTGGGGCAAACAGATTTGATGAAATCTTCCTACGAAACGGCGATCCAACAAGATCCAGATTTTTATGAAGGTTATTTGATGCTTGGAGCAATATACCAAGAAGAGAAAAACCCTGTGTGCATTGAATACTTCACAACAGCTGCGAAGTTGCGCCCGAAAGAGATGGAAGCGAAATACTCGCTAGCGTATGCAAAACAACACTTTGGAAAAGAAGAGGATGCAGCACAAATGTATCGAAAGATGGCTCGCGACACGTCCGATTATTATTCGTCTCAAGCCTATTTTCAGTTGGGACATATGAAGCAGATGTTATATGGCGACTTGGACAGTGCAAAGTACTTTTACACGAAGGCAATCACAGTTGAGCCAAGGCTGTATCAAGCATATCACAATATGGGAGTTTGCTACGATTTGGAAGGAGACAAAACAAATGCCTTGCGCTCGTTCAGTAAAGCGTTGAAGTACAATCCTGAATTCGAATTGTCACGAGAATACGCCGACAGTATCCGTTTTCTGTGAATACCAAGCAAGCATATATTCAACTTGTAGGAGATGCCCTTATTCCTCTTTTGGGTGCGTTCTATTTTGATTGGAGTTTGTATTTCATCCTCCTGTTTTATTGTTTGGATTTAGTCGCTAATGAGGTAGTAGCACACTTAAAATCGAGAAAAACAGTTGAATTTAGCGGAATAGGCACTAATCAATGGTTGAAGAAGGGCGTAAAAAGTGCCTTCTTGCTGCTTACATCGTTGGTAGCGATTCATGTGGCCGTTTACTTTATTCATCCGGATATCAACTTCCAGAAAGAGCTGATCGACTTCATGGCGTATGAAGAAATGGGGATTGCTCAGGGATATGTTTTGGTTCCGTTTGTGGCTTTGTCCGCATACCAGCTATACCGAATGGATTTTCTAATTCCAGCGAAGTATCGAACGATAGATATAACGCAAATCTGGAAACCACACTTGACGTCGCTCATTATAATTACTCTGTTCGCTGGTCTCACCATTGGTTTGTCTCAAATCATCGTATTTAACGATTTGGTTTATGTTTTATCCATTGTTGGAGTGAGTTCCATTTACCAACTTTGGCTCATTCGTAGAAAAAACGCGGAGGGATAAATATCGTATTTTCCGCATCTGTAAACGGCACAAATCCGCAAGGAGAACACGCTAAAAATCACTATTTTGCACCTCAAACAAAATTACTTATGAAAAAGATATTGATGGTAGTTGCTACAGGAATGCTTTTGGCTTCATGCAGTTCTACACAAGACAAGGAAGCAGCAGCAGGATTTTGCGAGTGCTATTCTATGAATGAAGGAGCAGAGGCAACTAGCTTTACAGAAATTATGGAGAGCGCTGAGAAAATGACAAAATGTATCACATCGTGGCAAGAGAAATTCGATGGAAAAATCTCTAAAGATGGTTTCAGCGCCGAATTAAAAGAACAATGCCCAGACGCACACTCGAAAGCAGAAGAAATGGGAGTGTTCAAATAAGAACAACACGTTTTTACATAAATGGGGGCGGCCAATTTGGTTGCCCCTTGTTTGTTTTTAATGGATGTGCTTGCGGAAAAAATCAAAGGAGAGTGAATTGCGAACATGGCAGTATTTTTGCAGATAGTACGGAAGATTAGTAAATTAATGATTGAATATGTTCCGAGTTGTCATCACCATATTATTGTTGTCTTCCTTTGATTCAATGGCTCAAGACTCTACTGCATTTGTTCAAGATGTGGATGAGGTTAAAATAATGCGGAACTTTAACGGCCGATACCAACGTCGCCTAGACTTGATGCGCAGAGTGTATCCGTTAGCCTTGGATGCGAAAGTGATTTTGCAGCAACACCAAGAAGAAATAGATGGGGTTTCAAAAAAGCGAAAGAAGAAGAAACTGGGAAAGGAAGCCCACAAAACCCTCAAGGACGAATTTGGATACAACATTCGCGACTTATACATCAGCGAAGGGAAATTATTAATTCGCTTGATTCATCGGGAAACGGGAATGACCGTTGCCGAAATTATCGAAGCGTTTGAAGGCAAAACCCGAAGTAAGTGGTACAGCGGACTCGCCAAATTGGGAGGACAAGATCTTGAGGCCGAATACGACCCAGAAGGAGAAGATTACCTCACGGAGTTGATTATTGAAGAAATAGATGCCGGAACCATTCCTTTTTCCTTTGAAACGAAATACGTAGACAAAGAAGTATTCAAGGAAGGAATGAAAGATTACCGTAAGCGCAGAAGAGAAACGCACAAACGAATGCGCGAATTAAAAAAGAGCAAACGGAAAAAAGGAAAAAGCTAAGCGATTAGTGAAGAATCATCGTTCGTTCAGACACTTTTTCATCATACTTGCTAATGAAATTATCGATTTTGGAAGCATCAAGTTTTCCATCGGGAGTAAGAATGCCTTGTTCTAAGAGCCATGTAATTAGCGACTTATTCCAATAGGCACGAGTATATTCCATTGATTTATCATCTCCAGTAAAAACCAAGCGATAATAATTATCATCTCTTGTTTCATTATCTCCAGGATAGAAAATAGCGGTAAACAACTCGTCTTTTGTGTTCAAGGTATATACCACGATTTCTGTTCCATGCGTACGCTTAGCGAAACTAAAAGTGGCTTGCCCATCTACATAAATGACTTCTTTTTTGAGCTTCACCTTTTGTGCATAAGCGGAAGGAAGGGTAAAAAGAAGTAAAAGGGTAAATAGGATTTTGGTATTCATGATGTTTTTGAGATAAAGATAAGATTTCAAATTAGCTTACTACAACCGAAACTCTGTTTCATCATCACCGCGATCGAAAATGTGCGGATAATGTTCTTTGATGTTTTGTTTCATGAACTCCAGAGGAACATCTTCAAAATGACCGTAGTCGTCTGTATATTCCATAAATTGATTGCCTTCACCGTCAAACTGTTGTAAAAAGGAATCGTTTTCACCGTCAAAATCCACAGTAGGAACGCGCAAGAGCTCACACAAGGACGCATTGAACGCTGGTGAAGCTTTCAACCACTTTCCATTCACCTTCAGGTTGATCATGCCGTGCGGAGTGAGTTCATTCGACCCAAATTTCTCCGTCAGTCGCTCCACGGCAATGTGGTTTTTTACTTTGCCTAAATGAAGTCGCGCGGGAATGCCTACACCACGTAAAGCGGCGATCAGCAAAATGGATTTTTCTACACAATTCCCCGTTTGTTTATTGGCAATAACGCTAGCTCTATAGTTTTCAGGCGTTAAACTGATGTCGTATGGATCGTATTTCCAATCGTCGCGCACTTTGGTATAAAGGGCGATTGCCTTTTCTTTATCCGACAGCTCTTCCTTGTTGAAAGGAGCAATGAGTGCTTGAATCGAGGGATCTTCGAAATCAAAAAAGAAGGATGCGTTGAGATAATTCATGTCCATATAAAGTTACAAAATTCCCAATACAATTATGCAAGCATAAGACATTTAAGCGAGAAAACGTCCTTTAATCAATAAAGCGAATACGTTAACGTGTAAAAATGAACCAGATAGGAACATAGGCCATGAATGAACAGACTAACCCCTCAGATTAACACAAAACAATGAAAAACAAACTCTATGAACGACTATGTTACTATGTGGTTAAAAAAACAGGAACAAATAACCCAAGTTTGTAAAAAATGACCACATAGGAACATAGGTCATGAATGAACAAGCTAACCCCTCAGGTTAACACAAAACATTGGCAATCAACATCTATGAACGACTATGTTTCTATGTGGTTAAAAAACAGGAACGAATAACTCAAATCTGTAAAAAAACGAACCACATAGGAACATAGGCCATGAATGAACAAGCTAACCCCTCAGATTAACACAAAACAATGAAAATCAAACTCTATGAACGACTATGTCTCTATGTGGTAAAAAAATAGGAATGATAAATAGAATGAAGAAGCTAGTGTATTGTAAAATGCATTTTCACGCAAAGCTAAAATACCTGCGAAAATCTATGTGAAACTAACCCTTGAAATAAGCACAATGGCAGTCAATATCTATGAAAGACTATGTTTCTATGTGGTTAAAAAACAGGAACGATAAACTCATGTAATAGCCTTCAACCAATCTTGATTGGCAGAAACCATTTTTCGGGTTTTCGTATCAAACAGGCCAAAGGTGAACGTTGCTTCAGAACATGTAATGCCTTTGCTATTGGTCATCCATTGCTTAATGGTTCCAATTTTTGAATCGTACTTTGTCGTTTGCGAGTGAATTTGAACGACATCGCGTAAGCGAAGCTCCTTTAAGAAACGAATGTTTATTTCTAGAATGATTGGTCCCAGTCCCGTTTCTTTCACCTTTTGTAAACCATATCCGTTTTCGGTGATCAACTCCCAACGTGCTTCTTCGTACAATTGAAGATAAGTGGCGTTGTTTACGTGACCAAACGTATCTAGGTGATGTTCCTTAATGGTGATTTCGTAGGTGAAAATTCTGTTTTCCATGAATAAGTCATTCTTCAATTAAAATCTAAACGTCACACCTCCCAATACTTGGAAGCTTTGCACAGGATAGTTGTACCAACGGTTGTAGCGTTGAGATGCTAAATTGTTCGTTTGAACAAAGGCAGAAATTCGTGGATTGTAGCGGTATTCAACACCGAGGTTGGCATCCGCTAAGAATCCGAGCGATTGAATGTACTGACCGTTTTCTTCTGTTACTCCTTCGCCTGGAGCATATACCAACGCACGTCTTCCTTGCTCTAGGTTCAAGTCCAAGTTGAAAAGGAACTTATCGAACAAGTTGTATGATCCGCGAAGAATTACCTCCAAATTCGGACGGTTCCATGCGTAGCTGTTGTTCACCAAATTATACGAAGTATATCGAACAATCGCATCCGTTTTGATTTTCTCTTTTACCTGGTAAGAAATACTTCCTTCCAATGTGGCTACGTTTGCAGTGTCGTAAATTACTCCAAACTTATTTCCGAGAGAGAATGTTGTGTCCGTAACGAACATGGCAAGATCTTTCACATTTGCGAAGCTCGCTCCTAGATTGAAGCTAATGCGCTTACTCAATGTTCCTTTGATTCCTCCATAGAAATCAATGGCTTTGTGCTCGTTGCGTAGTTCAACATTTGATCGCAAGAACTCGTTTTCGCGTGTGAGCGATTTGTAGGTCGTTTGCGTCAAGCCTCCACGAAGTCCAACATAAGGAATAAACAAGTCGTTTAACATGCTGTATTTCACTTCTGCGATTGGATAGATGTGTGCACGTGTTTTCTCGCGCGCATCAAACACAATATCCATTCCTACTTTCGCTTTGAAACGATCATCCATAAATTGTGTGGTGATAGTTGGCTTCAAATTCACGATCGTATTGTTTTGTACAAATCCCGTGTCGAGTGGGTTGGTATAGGTTGAGTCGAGGACACCGTATTTGTAACCATTCCAACGTACGTTGAGATCAAGAGCGTAAATTTCTCGTCCCAATTTGTACCAAGCATTCGATTTGACATCAAAGGCATTTTCGCGCGCTCTCCAATCGGAGAAGTTCTCGCGTTCTGGTTTCATTCCATTGAAGTTGTTGTAGAGAATACCAACCCCAAAATTCAAGGTCGCACTGTCTTTTTTATGCGAAGCATACGAGAAATCAAATCCAGTGTCGTTGAAACGTTGGTTCAAACTGTCGCTGCCAAGCGCAATGGTATCGGAAATTCCGTAGTAATGCAGTCCTTGGTTGTTGTAGTGGAAATTTCCACGCAAGGTATAGCGGCGCTCGTTGATTCCTCCGTACAAATCAAACTTTGTTCGATCGAAGGTTGAGTTTTGCAAGCCCGTGAAATCGCCCCAGTTACTCAAGTGCTTCAAGTGCGCTCCGTACAAGAACTTGCGCGAACGTGTTGCATCGAAATATACTTCGCCGAGTGGCATGATTCCGCCAGTGGCAAAATCCGTTCCTACGCCTAACTTCAAGTAGGTGTTGTAGAGTTTGGCGAGTTTATCAACCGTTCGAATGGAAACGGGGCTAATTTGGTTCACTTCCGCATCTGTTTGATACTTCAAAGGGAGAAGAGGATACTCAACAACAGCCATGGGAATGGTTGTGTCAATCACGTGTGGACTGAGTGCCATTCGGTAGGCAGGATCAATCTTTCGCGTTCCTGTTCCAATAATTTCGGTGTCAACGCCACCTACTTGTGCATTTGCCGATGTACTAACGGCCAGAAATGCGATGAATGTTACTACTAACTGTTTCATAATGCTTCTTATTGTCCGTCGTTAATATCAATAATTGGGTTTGTGTCTGGCTGGAGGTTCTTCGGTTGATTTTTCAACTGCATCAACTCATCCCAGAGCAAATTCGCTTCGTCGAGAATACCGTCGTCGGTAACTTTGTAGTGATCGAGTACAGATCTTAACGTTTGTTCCGCATCGAAGAGTTTGTCTTGCGCCATGTACACACGTGTGCGTAGAATCAACGACTTGGCAATCCAGTAGTTGTACGCTGGCTTCATTTTCAGCAACTTCGTCACTTCTGCATCAGCCTCTGGATAATCTCCTTTCTTGAAATACAACTCAGCCAACGAGTGCCTAGCCTGTGCCGCACGTTCGGTTGTTGTATTCGAAATGATCCATTCCAAAGCAGGTTTCGCTTCATTGAATCGGTTCAAGTGATAATTCGCCATTCCTTTGGAATAGTACGCTTCAATTTTCACCTCTTGTTTGATTTGCGAACTCGCTAACACTTTGTCTGCATATTGACTGGCACTTGCCCAATTTTCCGTGAGGAAGTAACTTCTCATCAAACCAACACGTGAATTGTACAAGATTTCAGGGTCTCCCTGACTCACGGTTTCCACACGGTTGTAGTATGGAATTGCCTCAGCATATTGTCCGTTGTTGTACAAGTGCTTTGAAACGAGAACGGCTGCATTTTGCGTAAACTGCGTGTTTGGACCATCCAATGTTTCTATGTAGAGTTGAATCGCTAATGCTTCGTCTCCCAGTTCATAATGACAGTGAGCCAAGTAGTTTTTCACCTCGTTTGTATATCGTCCGTTCGGGAATTTCGACAAGTATTTTTCGAACTTAGGAATCGCATTCGTGTAGCGTTGTGTTTCTGCTACGGTACTATCCGCGAAGGTTTGCATCGCAGGAATGTAGTACAAGTTTTCTTGTTCGCTTGGGTCCAATTGGAAGCAAGGATATGTTTGGGCAAGCCCTTCGATTCGTTCAGGCTCGTTCATGAGCAAGTACAGCTCTTTTAAACCTAAAGCAACACGCTCACACACTTTTTGATCACTTCCGTATTGTGCCATGATCGCTTTGTATCCTTGTTCTGCTTTTGTGTATTTTCCTTGTTTTGCATCGATATCCGCAATGTTGATTTTCGCTTCCATTACTAAGTTCGATGAAGGGTATTCATTCACAATACGCTCGTAGTACTGCTTTGCCTTATCAAAACGCACATCTGATTTGTAGCTTTCTGCCACGTCGAAAATAGCACGAAGGAGATAATCCGATTCTGGATAACCATTGATGAGGTCTAGCAGCTTGCTAATGCGATCATTCATTCTCCCAGCGAAACCATAGGTTCTAGAAAGGTAGTACAATGCCTGATCTTCAAAACCGGATTTTAGGTTGATCACCTCTTGGTAGTTTTGTGCCGCCAAGTCATTTTTCTTCATGATATAGTTGGCATCCGCAATTCGCATGTACGCATCCGATTTCTTGCGTTTGTTCGTTGGGTTCGATTGTAGATAGCTACGGAAAGCTTCAATCGCCTTGGTTGATTCAACCGTTCCGTCTTCTTTCGCTTCACCTTTTTTCACGTAGCAGTAACCAATGTTGTATTCTGCTTCTTGCTTGAGAACTGGCGACATGGTTGCCGGCATGGCAATAAATGCTTGGTAACCGCTAATGGCGTCGTCGTATTTTTTCAAACGGTAATTGGCATCAGCAGTCCAGTAAGCAGCTTTTCCAGAAATTTGCGTGTCGACAGGGTATCGTTTCACCAAATCAAATGATTGAATGGCTCCTGTGAAATTGTTTTTCTGATAACGATCAACACCTTGATTGAAAGCCACCAATTGATATGCTGTTTTTAGTTTGATGTCTTTGTTCGGAATTTTATCCAATGATTTCAATGCCTTCTCGTAGTTGTTTGTGCTCGTATACACATTTACGAGGTATTGATACACATCGTCGCGTCTATCCGAGTTCGGATATTTGTTCAAATACATCTCGAACGCTTCAACTGCCTCATCATATGGATTAATGTCCAATTTGTAGGATAAAATCGCGTAGTTGAACAATGCATCTTCCTGAACAACATCATTGGCATCAATGAATGCGGCTTTTTCAAAAGCAGAGCGAGCGGATACTTTTTCGTCCGCCTTTAGCATACACTCAGCAATGTGATAGTAGGCAATTTGTCCGAGCGAATCAGGAACTTTCGTTACACGGTCGAACATGCGAATCGCTTTGTCGCAGTTGCCACTTTTGTAATAGGCGTAGCCCAAGGTGTAATCCTCATCGCGTGTTGTTTTGGTAGCACGATCGTAATCTTCCAAGTACGGAACAGCTTTGCTGTATTCACCAATACGGTAATACGCATCACCAATTAAATGATTCATATCCTGTTCGTTCACCACGTTGTCGTTGTTCGTGAGTCGACTTGCGTATTGGGTTACCTTGTCATATTTGCCTTCCAAATAATAGATTTGTGCGATGTAATACACCACGACTTTTCCGAATTTCTCATCGTCTTCTAACTTCAAGAATCCTTCGAGAGCGGTTTCGTATTGACGGTATTGGTAAGCAATGTGCGAGTAGTAATACAAAGACGGCTTCGCGTATTGCGTTGTGCCATCTTTTGCTTCGTAAAAAGCATCGCGCGCATTGTTGAGTTGTTCCTCTTTGAAGTAAGAATACCCTAATTTGAAGAAGAATTCTTCTCGATCTTCTTCTTCGATATCATTTGAACTCAGTTTATTGAACCAAACGAGGGCGTCTTCATACTTTTTCTTGTAAAAATGGAACTTCCCTAAACGGAAATAGATATCCTTTTTGTAAATGCTTTCCGGATAATTTTTATTGAAGGTTTCCAGCAAAGTGATTGCATCGTTGTTGTACAGTTCCAGAGCAGAAATGGCCTCGTAATACGATGCTTTTACATAAAAAGGGTCATTTTTGGCGTCAAATCCGTCCAAAAAAGTCCGAAAAGTTCTACGCGCAGCACCATATTGTTCTTTTTCAAACAACTCCTCACCACGGTAATATTCAGCATATTCACCACTGTATTTATCGGAAGTTTGCCCGTATACCGTGGTACACAGAGCCAAAATCACGAATAGAAAGTATCTACTCATACTAATTGTTTTAAGTTATCAACTTTAATGTAAAATTAGACCTCTTTATTTGGGGAAAGAGACGAGCGATACTAAAGTTTTAAACGCAAATCTGTTAAGATTATTTCAGAGCGAAACATAAATAGTGCCAAGGAATTGCTCACCTTTACACAAGTTGACTTTTATGAGCAATATAATCGAAATACGCGAAGGAAAAATTTTGCAGAAGGGAAATCCTGTTCTGAAGGACGTGAACGTTGAGATTCGTTCGGATGAATTCGTCTACCTAATTGGGAAAACGGGAAGTGGAAAAAGTAGCCTTCTCAAAACCTTGTATGGCGAATTGCGACTATCCGAAGGAACGGGTTCTGTGGCTGGCTTCGATCTCGTTTCCCTTAAGCGAAAGCAAATTCCGGAATTGCGAAGAAGTTTAGGCATCGTTTTTCAAGATTTTCAATTGCTCACCGATCGTTCGGTTCTAAAAAACTTGCTCTTCGTGATGGGGGCTTCAGGGTGGAAAGACAAAAAATTGATGAACGCTCGAGCGGAAGAAGTACTTACGATGGTTGGACTCAAAGGAAAAGGGAACGCGATGCCGTTTGCCCTGTCTGGAGGAGAGCAACAACGTGTGTCCATTGCGCGAGCGCTGATCAATAAGCCCAAACTGATTCTAGCCGACGAGCCAACAGGAAATCTCGACCCCGAGACCTCTGGAGAAGTAATGCAATTGTTGATTGCGGTTGCCAAAGAACAAGGAGCGACGATTTTAATGGCCACACACGACATGTCCATGGTAGAAAAGTTCCCAGGAAGAATCCTCAGAGTGGAGAACGAAACGGTACGTGAAATCAATACCATGCATCAGTTCGATCCGTTTTCGGAGTTTACAGCGGAGTAGGGGCGATTATCCGATGCGCTTCGCTTTCAGATTTTCTGACTGCCAGAAGAAATATATTTCGTTAGCTTCCGACTATCCGACTATCCGACTATCCGACTATCCGACTATCCGACTATCCGACTATCCGACTACTCCTTCACAAACTGCGCTGAAGCTGCCCCTTGACGAATCAAGTAAATACCTGGATTCAAATTGCGAACGTCAATTTTGTTCGACCCATCCAATGACCAATTAGACAGCTGTTTCCCCGAAAGATCAAAAATGAAGATTGGCTCATCGCTTTGATGATCAGAAGACAAGTATAGAAAATAGCTTGTTGGATTTGGTGCTAAAATAATTGACTGCTCTTTTGAAATCTTTCCTGCAGCAGCAAAACGCAAGTCACTATCAATGAAGTTTGGAATACTTACTTGTGAATTTCCGGTGAGGGGAACATAATCAGAAACAAAATTGCAACTTGTACCAGGAAGATCGGGGTCTGTGATTGCTGCAAGACTTTGGTATTCTCTCAAAGAGAAGTAGATTTTGAGGTCAGGCCCCAATTGCATCGGTCCCGAAACACCAGCGCTACTCGAGCCGAGAAGCACTTTACTCGCAGGAATGTCCGTTGCCATTAAATCATACTGGAATACATCGCCGTTTGGACCAAGCTCTCCCATGTAAAAGAAGCGCCCACTTGGAGAAAAGGCTCTTCCCCATCCGCCCCAACCAAACGAATTGGTGAAACCAAGATTGATGGGATTTGAAATGACTCCAGTCGCATTATCAAAGTCAAAAATATTGTCGTCTTGCGCTAAACGATTGCCTTGAACGGAAAACTTGATCTGGCCACTGTTGTGAAGTCCGCTACCAATGTTGTACGTGGTTGGTGCAGAAATTCCAGTTGGTGTTACATGCATTACGTAGAATGTGTTTCCACTACTCGAATGAACAACAAGCCAATGACCTGTTCCGTCAGCATCTTCTGTGGCCGTCATTCCTTCTGCCAATGGAGTAGGAGGTGGGTCAAGTACAGGATCTCCAACAAGTGTCAAATCTCCTAAACCACCATCCAGTGACATATCCACAATTGAAACACGAACTCCAACAGGGTTTGGAGATGCTCCAATGGTGAAAAGGTAATACTCTGTTGCAGATTTTTGAATGATCAATGACGATTGTGGTGAGCTGTCAGAACCTGTAAGTCCAGTGATATCTCCATTTGGCATCAATTCGTGATTTCGGTTCCAAACTCCTCCTGGCCATGGATTGTTTGAATCGCCACCGCCATTGGTGTAAAACAGCAGATTTCCAGCTTCATCGGACATGGTGGCTGAACCTTCTTCACAGATCATGTCAGAATCAGGTGTTGCAACGGGAGATCCCGTCGTAAATTCCATGGAAGCGAACCAGCCGAAGTACCAGTGGTTCATCGTTCCGCCATGTTGGGCAAAAAGTGATTGTGCGTTAAAAATGCAACTGAAAGCAAAGGTAAATGCCAAAGTCTTTTTCATAATGGAAAGGTGTTTAGTTGTAAAGTTAGATAAACACAACGTCCAGTTTGTGTACAAATTGTTACGATTCGATGAAAATTATACAGGTCAATTTCTGGTTCGCTTTATCCAGCTTGGCAACACAATAGCGCCAATAAATAAGTACGGGAAGTACGAAATCAACCTCCAAAGAATGGCCATTCCTGCGAGTAGGATCGCCGTTGCGCCAAAATCGCCTAGCAGTTCGCCAAACGCATATTCAGCTACGCCACTGCCACCCGGAGTTGGAGTTACGAGCATAAACAACCACAAAACGAGTTGTTTTCCAAGTACTTTCATGTTTTCGATGAAGCCTAGATCCAAAAATGCGTTCATAATTGCGTTGATCACCAAGTAACGGGAAATCCAACTGCCACACGTGGCCAAAAACACTTTGATCCAGTGTGAGCGTTTCTCTTCCTTGAATTCTTCAGAAGCAATTTCGATGTCCTTTCCCCACTCTTTTGCAATAAAGCTCCAGCGCTTCAAAAAGGGAAGTCTAAAAATGAAGAGTAAAAATCGAGTAGCGAGTTTTGGATACCAGAAAATGGTTAAGTAGAGGAGAAGAGAGACGGAAAAAATGATCGCATATCCGCCCCAAAACCACCAAACGAGCGCTTGAGAATCTCCCTCTGGAAACAATTCGCTGTGTTGAATGAACAAGAAAACAAAGGGAATCATCAGCACATAAAACAAGTTGTCCATGAATGCTGTAATGACAACAATGGCCGTGGCTTTCCCGAAAGGAATGGTTTCTCGGTTCAAAATGAACATCGCGACAGCAGCTCCACCGACTACGCCAGGAGATAGAGCAGAGGCGAATTCCCAAATCATGATGACGTAAAAGGCGGCTTTCCAATTGAGTTTATTTTTCGTAAGTAAGCGAATGCGCACCATGTAGAAGAAATCGCGGCCAACCATAAAGAGCAAAGCACCCGCCAGCCAGAACCAAGTTGTGTTCGACCATTCAATTTGGTTTAATGCATCTGAAACGGTTTGTTGAGCGTAGTTTCCGTGATCATCTTGTTGAAAATCTGCTTCGTCGTGAACGTCCACTTCTTTGTTCTGGTTTCCATCGATCCATGAGTGTGTGCCTGTTCCCTGTTTCACCTCGACAAAATTTACGCTAGAAACAGCGCGATACACCATCCAGCTTGAAATCAACAAGCCAAGAACAACGGCAAGGGTTATCTTCCAGCCGCTAAATGCCGATTTCATCGGAGACTTCATTCCTCTTCTTCTGTTGGAACCAATTCAACCTCAACTTCCCAATTTGCACGAACTTTCGTTGTGGTTGAATAGCGGTCGATTTGTTCAGGAAGGGTACGTGATGTAAAATCTCCCGTATCCCACCTTCCATTTTGATTTTCGTCATGAATGATGTTAAACGAATAATCACCAGGAAGTAATTCAGAAACGAGTACACGCTCGGAACTTGGCATTAGTGAGAGCTCTCGAACTACGTCGCTTCCTTTTACAATTTGAAGAATAATAGGACTTGAATACGAACTGATATCCAACGAAACAATACCGTATTTTTTGGCTGAGTTTAAGGTAATCGTTCCTCGGAAAGCTTCGGAAGTTCCCGTTGTTGTGGCAAGTGCTTCTTTTTCGAATTCAAAGAGGATTTCTTGCGTTGCTCCGCGCTCCACCTCAAAGGTGAGTTCGTTTTTAGTAAAACTTACTTCGTAAGGAATATGTGTCGAATCTTCGGAGTTTGAAAGACGAATCAAGCTTGTATCCACGGATTCGATGAGGTCGTTCACACGAAAAGTAAGTGCTTGACCTGGAGCAAAGGTTTTGTTTTTCTGAGTGGATTCAATACGCACCGTCCCCGCTCTTTTTGCATCAATAATTCGGAAAGTTGACGTATCGGAGAAACTAGAAGTTGTCAAAGCGATTTTACCAGAACTGAGCTCGGTCGGGTCAACAAACACGTGCAAAGTTGTTTCATCTTCCAAATAATAGTGGTTCGAGTCGATGGCAATTCCGTCAATAGCTACCGTTGGGTCATCAATGTCTACAGTCGTTTTAAGTAAAAATGTAGCGGGAGCAACAAACTCTGCCGATGCCAATTCTGCTCTCGGTGTTGGCTTAAACTGACGAATCGGTGTTGTTAGCGTTGTGGTAGAATCGATGGTGATCAAGGAATCGGCAAAAAAACCAACTTCTTCAGTTGCTTGTGGCTGAAGGTCTTTGTTTTCATCTTGGAACGCGATGATTTTGTAGGTTCCAGGTCGTAAATACGTCAAATTTGCTTTTCCAGAACGATCAGTTTGCGCAAAGTTGACGAGACTATCTGATTTAGGGTCATACAGCGCGACAACCGTTTCAGCAATGGGTGAACGGGTATAAGCATCGACCACAGAAACAGAAAAACGCGTAGAATCCAAGGTGCTTCCCGTAGAAAAGACGTATTGCATAATGGAATCATTTCGCTCCGATAAATCGCGCACGGTTTTATTGAGGTAAATGGCGTACGTTGTATTCGGACGAAGTTCTTCTTCCCACGAGAGTGTCAAGGTTTTTTTATTCATGACTGCCTTAACGGTTGCATGTGGTGGCACCATTTGAATGGAAGTCGTTGGGCTAGAAAGCGTGAAATATTCGTCAAAAGGAATTTCAACAGTGTTTCCAGTGAAGTTTACGCTTGCATTAGGCGGATTCACTTTTTCTGCAATGGGTTTTGGTGCAGACGTATCGGTATCTCCTCCTGTAATTGTACCAACTTGGGCACAACTTGCCAGAATGAGAAAAGAAAGAAAAATTAGATAACCGTAACGAGCCATGAACACAATTGATTCAGATGCGTAGCATCTACACTGTCAAAAGTAGCGATTTCGGAACTATCCACATCGAGGACGCCAATTACTTCACCATTTTTAACGAGTGGCACCACAATTTCACTCTTCGAAAGTGAGCTACAGGCAATGTGACCTGGGAACTGCTCAACATCGTCAACGACCAATGTTTCTGCTTTCTCCCAGCTTGTTCCACAAACGCCACGTCCTTTTTGAATACGTGTACAAGCAACAGGACCTTGAAATGGACCCAATACGAGTTCATCTTCTTTTACGAGGTAAAATCCAACCCAGAAAAAGCCAAATGCTTCCTTGAGTGCCGCTGCGACGTTCGCCAAATTGGCAACAGCATCTTTTTCGTCGCCGATCAAGGCTTGAATTTGCGGAAATAACCCTTCGTATTTCGTGGCTTTATCGCCTTCAATTTTGACTAAATCCTCTGCCATTCATGTGTTTTTTACAAAAGTCCATTTTTTGGGTGTGTTGTGCAAGTTTTGGGTTATTCAACATCTCTTTCGTTCTGTTTGAAACGAAGCTTTAATGGAAATGTGATATTTTAGCCTGATTATCACAGATGAGCAACATGAAAATTCAAATCATTAGCGACTTACATCAAGAGTTCGGCATGTCCGAGTTTTCCTTTGAGTCTGCCGATGTTGTCGTTCTGGCTGGAGATGTAAATATTGGAACGAAGGGAATTGAGTGGATCAAGAAGTCAATTCATAACAAACCCGTGATTTACGTATTGGGAAACCATGAATATTACAAAGGTTCATACCCAAAAACGCTCAACAAAATAAGAGCCCTTGCAAGTGAAACGAATGTACACGTTCTCGAGAACCGATCGGTAGAGATAGATGGAGTTTGTTTTCACGGAGCTACCCTGTGGACAGATTTCTCGCTATTCGGAAACCCGAAAACGTACGGTTCCTTGTGTCAGGAAAAAATGAACGATTACAAGAAGATTCGTCGCGATCCTACCTACTCAAAATTAAGAAGCATTGATACCTTTGGTATACACAACAGGTCCATGAATTGGTTGGAAAACAGTTTGGAAGAAAGCAAAAGTGATGTGAATATTGTGGTAACGCATCACGCACCAAGTATTAAGTCGATTCCTGATAAATATAGAGAAGACCCGATTTCATCTGCTTATGCGTCAAATTTGGAAGAAAGTATTTTAAAATACACGCCTGATGTGTGGGTTCACGGGCACATTCACGAACCAAAGGATTATTTCATTGGAGAAACGAGGGTAATTTGCAATCCGCATGGATATATTGATGAACCGTATAATGGGTATCAAAAAGAACTATTAATTGAAGTATAAGATGGAATTTAAACTCGATTCGGATGTTGTTGCAATTATTGAGGCGATTGATTCGTTTGTTGTGGAAAAGGAAAAGAGATACTGTGTAATTGCTAACCTTCTCGACGGAGAAATAAAGGAAAACCTCTTTTTAAACATTCCGTTCAATAATTCTTTTGGCATGACGACTAGGATAACTCATACAGATAGTATTCAGTTCACAGATGGGCGAAAATATGTGCTAGTTTGCACTCAAAGTGACGACAAGGAAACGCTTGACATGTTATTATCAATGAATGTCAGTTTGGAAAAGTTGAAGATTACAATTTCAGGAGAAGATTAATTTTTTCGCTTTTCAACTCAATTTTTTTCCTAACTTAAATTAGGTAACCCAAAAATCAACCTATAAATGTTAGACCGATTACCCGTAGAAAAAATTCTCTTTTTAGATATCGAGACCGTCCCGCAAACCTATCAGTTTAAAGATGTAGAAGGCAAAACCCGCGAATTGTTCGAGGCAAAAACCCGCTTTCAGCAGAATGCAGAAAAAAGCTTTGAGCAATTGTATGATGAACGCGCAGGAATTTTCGCGGAGTTCGGGAAAATCGTGTGTATCTCGGTCGGATTTGTCACTTCTAACTCCATGGGAAGACAGGTTCGCATGAAATCATTTTATCATGATGACGAAGAAACATTGTTGAGACAATTCAAGTCGCTTTTGGATGAACACTACAGCGGACCGAACAGCATTTTGTGTGGACACAACGCCAAAGAGTTCGATTTTCCGTACATCTGTCGAAGAATGTTGATTAACGGATTGAAACTCCCGAATGCACTCAATATTGCAGGAAAAAAGCCGTGGGAAATTAATCATTTAGACACGATGGAATTGTGGAAGTTTGGTGATTTCAAAGCGTACACTTCTCTAGCATTGCTCTGTCATGTATTCGACATTCCAACACCAAAAGATGATATTTCTGGGGCAGACGTAGCGCGTGTGTACTACGAAGAAAATGACCTGGAGCGCATCAAAGTGTATTGCGAGAAAGATGTAGTGGCACTCATCCAGCTTTTCCTAAAAATGACAGGAAACGAACTAGTAGGAGAGACGGAGATTCATTATTCGTAATCATACCAATAAGCCAAAGCAGAACTTCCTTGCAGTTGCTTGTTTTCAACTAAAAGCGATAAAACGGGAAGAAGGGTTAAGCGCGTTTTTCGGAGTAGAAAGAATATCCTGTGTTGTGTTTAGGTAATCATCGACCTGATACACCACAAGAATGATGCAAAATTCAGGATGAATGATAATGACATATTAACATTTTCTTTTCGTTGCTCCGAACAAAAGGACGTACTTTTATAAGAAGTCAGATTAATACTCCCAAATGAAATTAGCTACTCTTTTTATTTTCATTGCTTCCTTCGGATTTACGCAAACAAGTACACCGAAAATTGAAAGCATCAATCAACGCATCGATTCGTTGGATGAGGTGAAAGCCGAACTTCTAGCCGAATTGGAAGGGTTAAAACTCAACTGGATTCAAAATGAGTTGGATCGAGTAGGAGTCCCAAAATCGAATTTTTCGGATAGCATAATTGAACATTCGGCGTACCGCTTGAGCTACAATGAAGCGCATGAACAAGCAAACTGGGTGATGCACATCATCTTGCCAGAAATTGCTTCGGGAAATATTTCACGTTCGAATAATTTTCGAGAAGATCCCCTCGTGCTAACAGGAACTTCGGTTGAAAAGGACTATTACCTAAAAACGGAAAACGCTGATGGCGACTACGATTATGATGGCTTCGGCTACGATCGTGGACATTTGGCTCCTTCGGCCGATTTCAGATGGAGTGAAAAAGCACTTTCCGAAAGCTTTTTCTATTCAAATATGTCTCCTCAACTGGGCGACTTTAACAGAAAGAAATGGGCGGAACTCGAAAATAGAATGCGCGAATATGTGACAGATAAGAATACGTATTTGGTTATTGTTACAGCGCCGATTTTAACAAACGACCTACCTAAAATTGAGCGGGGAGTAAACAAGGTTTCTATTCCAAATTACTTCGTAAAAGTAGCATTAGACGTGAAAAATCAGCAAGGAGTAGGTTTTGTTTTACCGCACAAAGAGATTTCTGAGCCACTTGATTATTACGCGGTTAGTATCGATAGCGTGGAAAAACTGTTGGGTTACGATTTGTTTCCAGGATTGGAAGATGGAATGGAGACAACAATTGAGCAGAAAACAGATTATGTTAATTGGGCTCCAAACGACCAGAAAGGCGACCAACTAGCACTTGAGTTATCCATTTTACCAAAAAAAGCGGTCAATACTAGAAGGGTAAATGGACTGATAAATGATAACAAGAAACATACTGTTTGCGGAACAGTAGTCAGTACGAAAAAGCACAAAAAGGGACATGTTTTTATTAATTTGGATAAGAAATTTCCGAACCAAGTATTTAGTGTGACGATTTTCGAATCGAGTGTAAAAAACTTCGATTATGAGCCAGAAGTGTACTTGTTAAATCAACAGGTATGTTTCACGGGAAACATTGGAGAATTCAATCGAGTGCCCAACATGATCATCGAAGATGGAAATCAAGTTGAATTGTTGATCGAAAAATAAGAAGGGAGATCGTGTAATGGACATTCAATATATTCGTCCAAAAGGAAGAAATATATTGGCCAAATGAAAATTACGGGTAACATCAACGATTTTATTGAACTAAAAGAATTATATATTCCCGACTGCGGTATTTTCGACGCCCCCGAAGAGAGTAGCCTTACCGTGATTTGGTTCAAAGAAGACAACAACCAATTTATTATTGATGGAAAGCCGTACACCTTCAACAAGAATCAAATTGTATTCTTAACAGAGTTTCACCAAGTAAAAGTCGTTCGAAAAGAAGTCAGTCGATTTGTTCGTTTTAACCGATCGTTTTATTGTGTGGTCGACCATGAGCACGAAGTAAGTTGTCGAGGCCTGTTGTTTTATGGCGCGTCCAATGTTCCCGTTGTGACGATTCCTGAAAGTGAACTCGAACACTTCAAGTTGGTGTGGAAAATGTTCATGATCGAAATGCAATCGAAGGACAATCTTCAGTTGGAAATGCTTCGCATGATGCTCAAGCGGTATTTGATTTTATGCACGCGGATCTACAAAGAACAAGAGCAGTTCCCGCCAGATATGCAACAATCGGACTTGATCCGGGAATTCAACTTTTTAGTGGAAGGACATTTCAAGACGAAACATACCGTGGCAGAATATGCTGACCTATTGAATAAATCTCCGAAGACACTTTCGAACATTTTTTCCAAATCAGGATTCAAAACACCGTTGCAATACATTCATGAACGAAAAATGTTAGAGGCAAGACGGTTGTTGCAACACACGGAGCAAACGATCAAGGAAATCACTTTTGAAGTGGGATTCGAAGATATTCAGACCTTTAGCCGCTTTTTCAAGAAGCATGAAGGCGTTTCTCCATCCGAATTTCGAGCGCTTCAGGAACAGGAGGGATAAATTGCCAACTCCTCAGGAAGTTCCGCCAATCGTTAAACCTTAATGAGACGTGATCTTTGTAATGTCAATAAGACATAACATAAAAACACATAGATCATGAACACATTTAATGTACCAACGAGAGAAGAAGTTTCAGTAAATAACCAAGCAATTTTTGATAACCTCAAAAGTCAGGTTGGATTCGTACCGAACTTGTATGCCACAATGGCGTATTCTGAAAATACTTTGGGCGATTACCTTCAGTTTCAAGGAGCAAAAACATCACTTTCCAACAAAGAAAAGGAAATTGTGAACCTCGTGGTGAGTGAGGTAAATGGTTGTAAATACTGTCTTTCGGCTCATACAGCTATTGGAAAAATGAACGGTTTTACCGAAGAGCAAACGCTAGAATTGAGACGTGGATCGGCCTCATGGGATGCAAAACACGATGCTCTTGTGAAATTGACGAAAGAAGTGACGGCAAACAAAGGGAATGTTTCAAGCGAAACACTTGATGCCTTTTTTGCAGCGTCCTACGACAAAGGAAGCTTGGTAGATGTCATCAAACAAGTCGGAGATAAAATCATCATGAATTACCTGCACAACTTGACAAATATTCCAATCGATTTTCCAGAAGCAAAAGAGATTTCCTTGGCGAATGCATAAGTGATTAATTCAAAATAAGAAGACATGAAAAGTATAGAAAACAAGACTGAATTTGATCAGTTGATGAATCAATCCAAACCCATTTTGCTCGATTTTTATGCAGATTGGTGCGGACCCTGTCAAACGCTTCTTCCTACAGTAGACAAATTATCCCAGGAATTCGAAGGGAGTGTGGAAGTGAGAAAAATTAATGTGGACCAAAACAAGGAATTGGCCAGAGAATTTAAAGTTCGAAGCATTCCCGCATTATTCTTCATCAAAGATGATGTGATCGTCGACAAAGTAAACGGACTCACACAAGAAGGAACCCTTCGAACGAAATTGAACGCGCTCCTGAATTAGTTATCACGTTTGTTTAAGTTAAAAAAGTCAATCTATCGGTTGGCTTTTTTTGGTTTAAAAAGTGACATTAGGTGTTTTTCTGAAGGCACGATAATGGTTTTTACACGTTGATTTACAGTATTTTCCGAACAATGAGTGCGGAAAACTTATGTCTAAGAACAATTACCTTACTGAAAAACAACCATTATGAAAACACTAAAATTTGTACTACTACCCTTGTGCATTCTCATGTTCTCTTGCGAGGACACGGGAAATAATCAAGATGATCAGGAAGTAAATGCTATTCTTGCTGATGTAAAGGTTCGACCTGAGTTCGAACAAAAACCTCCAATTGCAGAAGATGTTTCGATTGAACTCTTGGAGCAACCAACAAGTTCAGATGAAAATGTTCGCCTTACAGCAACTTTCTCAAAAGAAGATGTGGAGAGAATTAAGGAATCATTTCTTGCTATTCAAATTGGAAAGGAACAAGTCGTGCTTCGCGATGATGGAAAAGGAGCCGATGAGAAAGAAGGAGATGGCATTTTTTCCTTATTCCTTAAAGAGGATATTGGACAGTTAATCAAAGATTTGGAAGGAGCTAAAGAAGAGATGTTGCTTGGTAAGAGAAAACATTTTTCGAATGCAAGAAGCATTACTCAGTTAGATCAGAAACGGTTGGGATTGTTCGAACCTTCGGATTTGAAATCGAAGAAACGATTAAAGATTCCATCGACTTTGTTTCCTTTTACTTTTGGACCTAAGTCTGTGAGTTTTCCAATTCTAGCGGAAAAATCGCTACTAGTTAATAGTATAGGTGTGGTGGAAGATCCTACGCGTACGTTTAATCCGTGTGATTTTTCAGCAGCGGCAGGAAACCCGAATGGTGTATGGACATTTGGAGAGTTGATGAGACAAATGGCTTCTCCCTCTCCAGGTTCGATAGTGAACGACGCAACAACGATCAACTTTGTTATGGATTGGTTGAACACATGGACCATTCCAAATACGGTCAACGGTGACGGTGTACCTCCTCGGAACATTGCTTCTGTTATCAATACATGGCAAACCTTGAGTGATCAAGCCAATATTGCAGCAGGAAACCCTGTTGGTCCACTTTTGTTAGAACGTCTACCATTTAAGCTAACAGCGATCGTTAACCGTTTGGATTTGAGAGGAAGTTCAGGGTACGGCTTCAGTGATGCAGGAGAGGGAAGACTCGTTTTCTGCGTGCTGGATAATGCATGTAATCCTAGAGAGTTCAATGTCATTTTCGAGTATGGTATCAACAAGAAAACATGTGTTGATGTGAAAGCGTTTGGTCAAGAATGGGCAGAATTAAGTAATCCAACATTGACTTTGGGAAGTCCTGCATATAATGCTGCGCTTGAGGCAATCACGATGCAATTTACGCAGTGTGGAACCAACACATCCAAACCAAATGATAATTCCATTAATCAAATTAGAACAAATGAAATCGCAATTGGCGCTCCTTGGGAGTTAAGAGAATTTAATTTGAATGCGGCGGGTGTTTTGGAAATGGTCGATGTAAAAATGGAGCCAGCAAGAAAATACAACCAGAAAAATGGAACACCAGAAACGCAATTATTGGCCAGCTATGTAAATGGAAACGAACCCGATATTTTGGCAAACAACTATGAAATTCCGTTATCATTCTCTGGGTCTGATTTCAGAGGAGGTGCGGCTCATACTCAGTTCCCTCCAGTTGGAAATGTAAATGTTGCAGGGAATAATCCAAGTCATTTTGATGCAGCAACTACCGCTCCTTTCTTAATCAACAACGATGACGCCCGACATATTTTGTCGCTCAATACATGTAGTGGATGTCATGGAGGCGAAACCCAAACGAGTTTCACACACATTGATCCTGCTGGATTTGGTTCGCCCGCTGGACTTTCAGGATTCCTAACTGGTTCTCCAGGGAGAAGTGTGGGAGGAGTTACACCTGTAGATGCCGACGGACTGTCAAATGGAACAATGAGTGTATTTGATCCTGCAGGAAGACCAAGTGGAGGTCCCGCTGTGATGCGTGGGTTTAATGACCTACAACGAAGAGTTGGTGATTTGGATGATCTAATTAATCAAAACTGTGTTAGCAAAAGTGCAATTTCCATTGCTAATAAGTTAAACTTTAGACCATTGGTGATGACTCATTAAAAGGGGCAACATTGGTACTGATTAAACACCCTCGTGCAGCACTTTAGTTGTACGAGGGTTTTATTTGAATCGGTTCAACTATTTCCCTGTGGAGTTAACTTCTCTTTCATACCGCCCTAACTTCTCATCAAGAACAACTAATGCTTGTCGGTACCGTCCTTTTTGAGACATAAAAGGTTGAAGAGGAGAAAAGTAAGGAAACGGTTTTTGAATTTGCTGGAATTTTCGATCCAAGACGATAAATGCTTCGCGCCCATTTTTCGAACCGCCGTAATAGACCTTTGTTTTTTCCTTGTTGCTAGGAGTGTAAATGCGATCACTCGCGTAGTAACGAGCGGTATCTTGCTGAATTCGGCCAAATTCACCGATTAAATAATTGTCCTTTTGAAGTTCAGAAGCTTCCACAACGTTTAAATCGTGATCATAAAAGGTAACTGAGTCAAACACTTGATTTCGAAGGTGTCTCGAATCCGACGACTGAAAGAAGTACACACGACTAAACGCGTATTTGTCTTGAAACGCCTTCGAAATTTTCAAATTGGTAGACAAGGCCTTCTCTTGTACTTTTTTCGCTTCAACGGTATCGTGCTTCATGAGGTAATCCACTTGCTTTTGACGAAAGTTCAATCGAACGAGTAAAAAGCCACCGCTTATTTCTTTAATGGACTTTTGGGCAAATGCTTCGCAAATTTCCTTATCGTGCTTCAACCGTTCTGGTGTCGCTCGTTCTTGCGAAAAGGATGCATAAGCGATAAACAAAGGCAAGAAAACAACATATTTCAACATGATGTAAAAATACCAAAAGGATTAAGAGCAATCAAATCAGTTATTTCCGGTGAGACTAATCGACTTTTTTCCATGTAACATGTTGGAATGCTTTCTCTCTTCGGTCTTGACGATAAAAGTCGATATTGTTTACCGATTCAAGTGGTTCTTTTTCAAAGGGGTTTTCTTGTGAGGAAAAAGAGTACGATTGTAGGTAGTAATAGGTCATGGAGTTACAAGTAATCATAACAGGATGACAGACCAACAGCACGAGAGACGTCGATTTTCCATGATTCACAATTCCAGCACTGTCAACAACATCAGTCATGTGGCAATTGCTGTATCCAGGATTTGCATCCAATGTATCAATCGTTTTTTTTCGAAAAACATGGTTGGTATCGTGTTCCAAAATTTGAAACATGGACACGGCAGGACGACCCGAGTAAAACGGTTCGAATTGAGTTCTGGGAGTTTCCTCAACACTATCCAAATATTGAACTTCAAAAAACGCAATTACGGGTTGATCTCCACCCGCTATCACAACAGGATTTCCCGATTGGACGGAATACTTTCCAATATGAGCATTAACCAAACTATCGATAGTAAGTGGGTCGAATGGAGCTTCACTTTGTGCATGAAGCCACCCAAAGAATAGCGACCCAAAAAGAGCAAATAACACCTTCATGCCTTTTACTACAGGAAAGATGCAAATATGTTCAAACAGCAGGCGTAATTACTGAATAAAAACGGTCTTTTTGGAAGTTGTCTCTTGTTCCACCTTGATAATCCCTCTTCCATCTAAACTCCCTTTTTCTACTTCGATGTTCAGCACAGCCACTCCTGCTTGTCCGAGGTGATACGTATCGTTGAAGTTGAATCGAATAACTCCGTTGATACCTGTTGTTCCTTCTTTTTCCAAAATGGGTGTCTTGTTTGCTTCATATGGAGGAACAGTCAACAATTTGACCGTGGTACCAGAAACAACTTCGTTGTATTCATTTTTCACGGTGATTTCAACCAAGGTGTCTTCCTTTTTTCGGCATGAAAACGAAACAAGAATGAATAAACTAATGATCAGCATGTTCTTCATAATCGGCGGGTTTGATAGTAGAACAATTGGCAAGCGGAAAAGGTTACACTCGCTTAGGTTTCGACAATGTATATCCAACCAATCGGACTAGGAAATACCAGTTTTCGGCAGTAAATTGTCCCATTCAAATGTGACTCATGAACCTTAAACGTGTAAGTAGTATTCTCCCCGCACGGGAAATTGATATGGACGGTGTTCCTGTAAAGCAAGCACTGCCAACGCAGAATGTTCCGAACCTTGATCCTTTCTTGCTTTTGCATCATGCACAAATTGAATTGATGTATGATCGCCCGGCTCGAATTCAAGGTGTAGGACCACACCCACACAGAGGATTTTCTCCTGTTACCTTTGTGGTGGAAGGAGAACTGCACCATCGAGATAGTAGAGGAAATAGTCAGATTGCAAAAGCAGGAGAAGTCCAGTGGATGCATGCAGGAGCGGGAATCATTCACAGTGAACGACCATCAGAAGCGGCGGTTGAACAGAAAATGCATCAGGAATTTATTCAAGTATGGATCAACAGTCCAGCATCTTCGAAAATGAAACCTCCTGTTTATTCGCATGTGGAAGTGCCCGATTTTACCCGAATTGAATCAAAGGACGGACTGAGTGATCTCAAACTCGTGACAGGAAACTACCACGGAAGAAGAGGATCGATAACATCGGAAAGCGAATTGCTGATTGTGTGGGGAATCACAAAAGAAGGAGGAAAGGTGGAGTTTGATATTCCCGAAGGATTTAACGCTGCGGTGTACAGTATTCGTGGAGATATCCGAATCGAAGGGCACGGATTGGTAGATTCTGAAAGTCTTATTATTTTTAATAAAGAGGGAGAAAAGATTTCATTGGAAGCGAAGTCAAAGGCGCAGTACCTGCTGCTCGCAGGAAAACCAATCGAGGAAAAAGTGGTGCAGCAAGGTCCATTCGTGATGAATACGGAAACACAAATTTTAGAAGCTATGCGCGATTATCGTATGGGAAAAATGGGGTTTCTGGTGGAAGAAGATTTGTGAATAGAAGCGGAATTCCGGAGCATCATCCCGCAATTTTACTGTTTTGAACTAAAGATTGAAGTTCTCGAACCCCGAAACTCAACAACATTTCAACATTCCTCATTATCTTGCGCTCATGTGTTTCTTCAGAAAGAAAAAGCGAAAAGCTCAAGACATTGAATTTCCTCAAGCATGGAAAGATCTACTAATTGAGTATTTGCCGTTTTATCGGTCGTTGGGTCCAGAGGAAAAAAAGCAATTTGAAAAACGGGTCTTGCGTTTCCTGAATACGACGAAAATTACAGGAATCAAAACTACAGTAGAAGATGAAGACCGTGTTCTCATTGGTGCGAGTGCCATTGTTCCCATTTTTGCCTTTCCTGCCTGGGAGTATCATAATTTGCGGGAGGTTTTGCTCTACCCAAAACACTTCGATGAAAATCATACCATCGGATCAAAATCCAAAGCAGTCCTCGGAATGGTGGGATATGGCTACATGGAGGGAAAAATGATTCTTTCGAAATATTCGCTCTGGCATGGATATAAGAACAAAACGGATAAGCAAAACACAGCCATTCATGAGTTTGTTCATTTGCTCGATAAAGCGGATGGAAAGATGGATGGCGTGCTTGGAACAATTGAAGAAAGAGGTCTAGTACTTCCGTGGATTAAACTGATGGATGAAAACATCAAAGAGATTCGTAAACACAAAAGTGACATTCGCGATTATGGAGGAACCAGCCACGAAGAGTTTTTAGCGGTGGTATCTGAGTACCTTTTCGAACGACCGAAACTGCTCGAAAAAAAGCATCCTGTTCTGTACGAATACATGGAATTGATGTTCGGGCAAGAGCTCGCGGATCGAGAGTTGGTGAAAAAAGCAAAACCAACTCAACATTGGGAGCCATGTCCCTGCGACAGCGGCAAGAAATTCCGAAATTGCTGTAGTACGGATTAGTTGAGTCTCGAGTGGCGTTGATTTCGACTTCGCTCAACCAACAATACCATATCTTTTTTGATTAATATGTGCCCTGAGCCGTTGGTTCAGCGGAGTCGAAACCAACAAAAAAGGCGTCAACCTAAGTCAACGCCTTCACTGTAAAAGTTGTTATCGCTTACTGAACAAAAACTGTTTCTTTCGAAGTTACTTCTTGCTCCACTTTAATAATTCCTTGTCCTGTTAGTTGGTCTTTCTGAACATCAATGTTCAACACAGCAACTCCTGCTTGTCCCAATTGGTAAACATCGTTGAAGTTGAAAACAGCTACTCCCGATGAGTTCGTTTCAGTTGTATCGTACAACACTACATTTGCAGGTTGATTTGTCGTTGACTGTCCATAAATCACAACGCGAGCTCCAGAAACCGCTTGGTTCGAAGCATCGAGAACAGTAATTTCAGCGATTGTATCTTGTTTTTTTCGGCATCCTACAAACATTGCTAGCGATAATAACGCAACAACGCTAAGGGCCATATATCGATTCATTTTCATAATCTATTCAATTCTTAGTTAGGTAAGTAAATAGTTTCTACAGCAGTTGTGTGTGCTCGGCTTCTAACACGTCCTTCCGCCTGCTTTGTTCCGCTTTTCACAATAACGTCGAAATAGCCAACGGAATTTGATTCTCCTGCAGCTTCGTAATAAGCTTTCATTTCGAACACAGCAAAACCAGATGAATTTGTTAAAACAGTATCTACATGAGAAAGTGTAGGAGGATTTGAGTTCACATCTCCAATAATTATCACTTTTGCCCCTTGTACTAATTCATTGCTCGCAGATCGAACAAATATTTTGATCGCTGATGGCTCTTTATTTTTACACGATTGAATGAACCCAATCGAAAGAACAACAAATGCCAACAAACCAATTTTTCGTGCCTTATTCATATCTATATATACGTGATAGTCTTCAAATATACGCTAAAAAACAGATTCTGTAAAAAACTTTATCCGTGAATTCTTAACTTCGTACGCAAAGAAGAACGTTATGTTACATAAACAATCGAACTAGGTAAAAAGTTACACCCAGTTGAAAGTTTATGATCTCAGCAGTAGGAAGTTGGAGAGAATAGAGAAGAAATGAACGAAAAAATTAAAGAGATACAGGCCGAAATTGAAGCTTTTAAGATTTCATCGCAAGAGCATTTGGAGCAGTTTCGGATTAAGTTTTTGGGATCAAAAGGGATTGTAAAAAACCTTTTCGGAGAAATAAAAAATGTGGCAAATGAGCAGCGCCGTGAGGTAGGACAAATGCTGAACGAATTGCGAAACAAGGCTCAGGAACACTTTGATACAGCTAAGGATTCACTCGAATCACAAGTGGAGGAATCGTCGAAGGTGGATGTGACACGTCCAGGCGATCAAATTGCAGTAGGGTCTCGCCACCCGCTTTCCCTTGTTCGATCCGAAATCATTGAAATATTTAGTCGAATTGGCTACATGGTATCGGAAGGACCTGAAATTGAAGACGATTGGCACAATTTCTCTGCGTTAAACTTTCCACCAGAACACCCTGCGAGAGACATGCAGGACACGTTTTTTATTGAAAAAGGTGAGGAGGAAATCGCATTGAGAACACACACTTCGTCTGTTCAAGTGCGCGTGATGGAAAACTCCAAACCTCCCGTCCGAACAATTTCACCAGGTCGTGTTTACCGAAACGAAGCAATTTCTGCGCGTGCGCACTGTTTCTTCCATCAGGTAGAAGGACTATACATCGATAAAGATGTTTCTTTCGCTGATTTGAAACAGACCTTGATGTACTTCGCAAAAGAGATGTTCGGAGAAAAAACACAAATCCGATTACGTCCTTCGTACTTTCCATTTACAGAGCCAAGTGCAGAGGTAGACGTTTCGTGTACCATTTGTAGTGGGAAAGGATGTAATGTGTGTAAGTACACTGGATGGTTAGAAATTTTAGGATGCGGAATGGTAGATCCAAACGTTTTAGAATCGAGTAATATCGATAGCAAAGTGTATTCAGGATTTGCCTTCGGAATGGGAATAGAAAGAATTGCGCAATTGAAATATAGAGTAAATGATTTACGTTTGTATTCAGAAAATGATGTGCGATTTTTAAAGCAGTTTACACCAGAAATGTAGAGAGATGGGTTGGTTTTCAAGAAGTAAGGGGGAGAATAAGGAGAAGAAAAAAGCGGGGTTGCCATGGATGCAGCTAACGTCTGTGGAACAAATGAAAAAGGCGATAGAATTATCGTCGGAAAAACCAATTTTATTTTTCAAGCACAGTACACGTTGCAATATTTCAGCAATGGCACTTAACGGTTTCCAGCAACGTTGGGAAGGAACACCAGAAGAAATGACCATTTATTACCTCGATTTAATTGCACATCGAGACGTTTCCAACGCAATTGCAGAAGAAACAGGAGTAACACACCAATCGCCACAAGTAGTGGTGGTCAAAAATCAGGAAGTGGTGTACGTAGCATCGCACTCGGGAATTGATCCACGAGCTGCGTTAAATTCAATTAAGAAGTAGATGAAAAAATCCATTATCATTGGTTTGATCGTCCTCGTAGCAGGGGCATTTTTGTATTATACATTCTTTAAGAAAGAGGAATTCGAAGGAAAATACGCAGAATTTGAGTTCGTTCAAGATAATTTGGCAATGCACGTGGGTGAAACGGTTGAATTAAAGGTGAATGTCGATTACGACGGAATTGAAGAACTTCAATTGCTGTTGAACGATCGCCCGATCAAAACATGGAAATCACCGAAGAAAGGACAAGTGACCTATTCGATGGAAGGAACCGATGAGTTAATGGGAACACACAAGCTTTCGCTTCGCGCCATTGGCGAAGATCACGAAACGGGTGACTACCGAAATTTGCGCATTTTGTCGGACATTATCCCGCAGGTGGCAAAAGCAGATGTTGTAACAACGTTTCCACACGATCCAAAGAATTATACGCAAGGACTCGAATTCTATAATGGAAAACTGTACGAAGGAACGGGAGATCCAGGGCGACAAGGAAAAACGATGCTCGGAGAAATCGACCGATCAACAGGAACACTCATTGAAGGAAGACGAATAGGTTTGGATGCAAATTACTTCGGTGAAGGGATCACAATTTTGAACGATAAAGTCTATCAACTTACTTGGCAAAAAGGAAAATGCTTTGTGTACAATGTAAATGATTTCATGTCGCGTGTGGAAGAGTTCAACTACGCGGGTGAAGGCTGGGGATTGTGTAATGACGGAACATCTCTAATTATGTCGGACGGAACAGAACGCATTACCTTCCGAGACCCAAAGACGTTTTCTGTGGAAAGAGTGATTAATGTCTATAACGACCTTGGACCGATTCCACAACTCAACGAACTTGAATACATCAATGGATTGATTTATGCGAACGTCTACCTGCAGAACTTTATCATTGTAATCGATCCGAAAACAGGAAAGGTTGTGCAGCAAATCAGCGCAAACCAGCTTGCAAAGGAATATCGTGGAAGAGGAGAAGTGTTGAACGGTATTGCGTACAATCCAGAAACGCAAAAAATGATCATCACTGGAAAATACTGGGATAAGTATTTGGAGGTGAAAGTAACACCGGTAGAGTAGAGACCACTCACATTCTTTACAGAAAAACGATGTGTGATAGTGTCATTTGATGCTATTACACTGAATACTATGGGGAAACCTCACCCATAAATCAAGGAAGTTTCGTAAATTTAGTCTTCGCCGAAACAAAAATTACCTAATCAAACTATGAAAACTGCTATTTCGAGTTTCAAAAGAAGATGTCTTGCACTCCTATTTTTGGGCTTCCCTCTAACGATGTTTGCCCAATATCAAGTCAATGGAAACGCATCTTCACTTTCGTGTAATTGCTACGAGCTAACACCGAATATTCAGCAACAGTCTGGGTCAGTTTGGAATGTAAACACAATCAGCTTAACGCAAGGTTTCGACTTTACCTTCGATGTTTTCCTTGGCTGTAGCGATGGCGGAGCGGATGGAATGGCTTTTGGACTTCAACCCATTGGAACGGGCGTTGGTGCTAGCGGTGGCGGAATGGGATTTGGTGGAGTTACCCCTTCCATAGGACTTTTCATCGATACATATTATAATGGAGCCTCCTTCGACCCTGCGGCAGATCACCTTGCAATTAATGCGAATGGTAATATCAATCACGATGGTGGACCAGATGATTTAGCTGGACCTGCATCACTTCCTTTTAACATTGAAGATTGTGCATGGCATACGATTCGCGTAACGTGGGACCCAGTGACGCTCACCATGGAGGGATATATGGACGGAGTTTTGTATGTTTCCTACACGGGAGATATCGTGGCTAACATATTTGGAGGGAATCCCGATGTGTTTTGGGGAATGACAGCAGGAACAGGAAGTTTAACGAACCAGCAGCAATTTTGTACAGAACTCAATACTGAATGGGTAACCGTTCTCGCTGATTACACGTGCGAGGGGCAGCCAATGGATTTTTCGGATAGCACTTCTTCATTTGGGCAGGTCGTGAACTGGAACTGGAACTTTGGAGATGGAAATGCTAGTACTTCACAAAACCCATCACATGTGTATACGGCTGATGGAACTTACAACGTCACACTTACGGTAACGGATGCCTCGGGCTGTCAGGATAGTATTACTCATCCCGTATTGGTAACATCTCCTACACTCAATCCATCGGCAACGCCAGACTCGGTATGCCCTGGAGGAAGTTCACAATTGGGAGCAGGACTCGTTCATCCCTATTCATCCGAATACACGTATTCATGGACGCCCGCAGGAACGCTCAACGACGCTACCTTGAATAATCCAACAGCAACACCTGGCGGAACCACTATGTACTATATAACAGCCATCGATTCGGCTACAAATTGCTCCGTTTCCGATAGCATCTTGGTCACAGTCGTTGACCCTCCCGTTATTGATCCACTTGTGGATGTTGCTGTTTGTGAATCGTATACTTTTCCAGCTGTGCAAGGAACAAACCTGACTGCTGGTGTGGCGTATTATGCGGGCTCGGGTGGTTCAGGCACTTCCTATAGTGTTGGTGATAGTTATAACACGATCGGTGCAACAACTTTTTACGTATTCGATGATGTGAGTGGTTGCCAAGATGAAGATTCTTTTGTGTTAACGGTTGTTCCACTACCTACGGTAGATCTCGGGCCAGACCAATGGATTTGTCCAAATGATCAAACAACATTGGATGCTACAGCTGCTGGAGGAGCGAGCTACAACTGGATGGATGGATCAACCAACTCAACCTTAGTTGTTTCCACAACGGGAAATTTTTGGGTTGAGGTAACGGAAAATGGCTGTACAAACTCCGATACGGTTCAAGTAACGGTGACATCAGCTCCAGCATTTACGCTTGGCGCGGATACCGTTGTGTGTGAAGTTCCTTTCGACGTTGAACCTTCGAATACATACGTCACCTATCTCTGGGACGATGGAACAAGCGATTCTTTTTTAACCATAAGCGAACCTGGAGTGTACTCCGTTACGGTTACCGACACCTTGGGCTGTGAAGGAAGTGCAAGTATCGCTGTTGGAAATGGGTGTGAACCCGAGTTAATCGTCCCCAATGTTTTCACACCAAATGGAGATAATACCAACGACTTCTTCTTGGTTCAGGCATCCAATGTTGAGGAATTTGAAATGATTATTCTCAACCGCTGGGGAAATGTGATTCGAGTTTTCAACTCATTAACGGATGAGTGGGACGGCACCGATGAAAACGGTAACGAAGTAAGCGCAGGCATCTATTTCTGGAAAATCAGCTACACGTATATTGATGACAACAAAACAGCTGAAGAACAATTGGCGGGTAACGTTACACTCATACGCAATTAGGATAATCGGAGAACACCTTGGCGTTTTCACCCGATAGTTGCCGGATTCGGCTAGGTCAATGCTGCGTTCGCCCTTCGCGATAAATTTATACATAGCGTTGTGCCTTGACGCAGTCAAGTCGTGTCCTTGTGGTGAAAAATTAAACCACGAAGTCACGAGGTTCACAAAGTTTATTTTTCGTCAAGAAACACCTTGGCAGCTTCACCCGATAGTTGCCGGATTCGGCCAGCTCAATGCTGCGTGCGCCCTTCACGGTAAATCTATACACAGCGTTGTGCCTTGACGTAGTCAAGTCATGTCCTTGTGGTGAAAAATTAAACCACGAAGTCACGAGGTTCACAAAGTTTATTTTTCGTCAAGAAACACCTTGGCGTCTTCAACCGATAGTTGCCAGATTCGGCTAGCTCAATGATGGGTCCGCCCTTCGTGGTGATTATACACAGCGTTGTGCCTTGACGCAGTCAAGTCGTGTCCTTGTGGTGAAAAATTAAACCACGAAGTCACGAGGTTCACAAAGTTTATTGTTCATCAA